>Ga0208826_1000361_pt1 | contig 49136 bp, 40 predicted proteins | sample AD_UKC115_MetaG_FD_184451 | JGI IMG/M metagenome (GOLD analysis project Ga0208826, IMG submission 184451) | Active sludge microbial communities of municipal wastewater-treating anaerobic digesters from Hong Kong - AD_UKC115_MetaG (SPAdes)... | ecosystem: Engineered > Bioreactor > Anaerobic >... | reverse complement strand
AAAGTTTGATAACAACGACCATCATTACATTCGCAGCCCGCCTTGAAGCTGCTGGGCAGCACTGGAATTTGACTAAGTTGTCTTGCATTCTTGCTCAAAACCCACATAAATACACTGCGTCCTTTCGAGCGAATACACTTTTATTTCCAGTTTGGTGGTCTTTATCACCTTATTAATTTTCTGGAGCGATTCGAGTCAAAAATAATATAACACGATTAAATGCGTGAGTCAATAATATTATACAAACTTAGCACAAATTGACACGCGTTAATTAAAAATTAAGCGTTTTCTTCCTTGAATCTTAGAAAAATTAAAGATTTTTCCCGAAAATCTTGGATAAGATCAGAGGAAAAAAAATCAAAAAAACCTAAATCTTGTCAACTCTCGTAGTATAATGTAGCGAGCTCACAAAAAGGCGGAATCGCAACCTTGGTTCTGTTGTTTAGCACGATTGTGATTGCCAAAAAATGTGTGAGACCAAATATAGTTATGAATAGCCATCAACAATTGTTACCCTGTCATCTCATAAACTTTGAGCCAGTTTATTCATTTTGGCTTCTTATCAAGATGATTTCACTTTTGAAGATAGTATTTAATTATCAATATATGTATTAGGAGGTTGGAGTGCAAGAACAATATGATTACATTATTATAGGAGGGGGTGTTGTCGGCTGTATGGTCGCCCGCTGGCTTTCCCGCTACGAAGGGAAAATCCTGTTGATCGATAAAGCAGCCGATATTGGGATGGGTGTATCCAGCGCAAATACTGCTATCGTGCATGCAGGATACGATCCTTTACCGGGTACTTTGAAAGCCTACATGAATGTGAAAGCTAATTCCATGTGGGATCAACTTGCCGGTGAATTGAACTTTCCCTTCGAACGCCGCGGGGATTATGTGGTTGCCATCGGAGATGATGAACTGCCAATCGTCGATAAGCTGATGCAGCAAGGTAAACAGAACGGCGTTCCTGGCATGGTCATGCTCAGTGGAGCCGAAGTGCGCCGGCGTGAAAAGAACATTAACCCGGAAGTAAGTGGTGCACTATGGGCTTCCACGGGCGGTATTTGCGATCCATTTCAAGTGACCATTGCTGCAGCCGAGAACGCGGTCATGAATGGCGTAACCATTCTGCTGGATACTGCTTTTGAAGATTTCATCATGGAGGGCAAGCGCATCATTGGGATAAAAACTAACCGAGGGGATTTCCTCAGTCGTTGGGTGGTTAACTCAGCTGGTTTATATTCGGATGAAGTTATGCATAAGGCTGGCATACGCCCAGAGTTTAAAATCACGCCGCGCAAAGGCGAGTATTTTATTTTTGATCGCGCGGAAATCACTATTGATAATGTGCTCTTCCCCGTGCCTTCAGCGAAAGGTAAAGGCATCCTCGTTACGACAACACTGCATGAGAATACCATTATCGGTCCGAATGCTAATGAGATCGAGGATAAAGAGGATACTTCCACCACAAAAGAAGGTTTGGACGAAGTTGCTGCTGGAGCGCTCAAACTTGTGCCTACGCTCAATCTGCGTTACTCCATTGCGAATTTTGCGGGTATCCGCCCAACAGGTAATGCGCCCTGCAAGACCCCTGGAATAAACTATAAGAGTGACTTCATTATCGAAATCCCTGAGGAAGTAGAGGGGTTTGTCAATTTAGGTGGCATTGAATCGCCTGGTCTCACCTCCGCACCTGCAATTGCTGCAGAAGTAGTCGATATGCTGCGTGATGCTGGTGAAAAGCTTATCGAGAAAAAGGAATGGGATCCCATCCGACCGGCACGCCCCCGCTTCCGCAACATGTCCCATAAGGACCGCCAGCTGTTGGTAAATATGGATCCGCGGTATGGTCAAGTGATCTGCCGATGCGAAAATATTACCGAAGGGGAAATCATCGCAGAGATTCATTCCCCTGTACCGGCACGCACCTACGATGCGATCAAACGGCGCACCTGGCTTGGCACCGGACGCTGCCAAGGGGGCTTCGATATGCCCCGTGTGGTGAATATCCTTTCGAGAGAGTTAGGCATCTCACCTTTGGAGGTGACCAAGCGCGGCAAAGGGTCCGAGTTCCTATTCAGAGAAACAAAAGAGGTGGAGGAGTAAGATGGCCCTAAAAAACATTTACGATGTTGTGGTTGTTGGCAGCGGTCCTGGTGGGGTGGCTGCGGCTATCGAAGCCAAAAAGAATGGTGCTGATGATGTCTTGATTATCGAGCGTGATTATGAGTTAGGTGGCATCTTAGTGCAATGTATCCACAATGGATTTGGTTTGGAATTGCTCAAAGAAGACTTGCCTGGTCCTGCTTATGCGCAGCGCTTTATCGAAGAGATGCTTAGCTTAGGTGTCGAGTATCTGCTGAATACCATGGTGCTGGATATCACGCCAAACCGTCACTTATTTGTCTCTAGCAGAGAGCATGGCTACGTTGAAATTGAAGCACGTGCGATTGTCTTAGCTATGGGCTGCCGTGAACGAACCCGTCCGCAAATCCGTATTCCCGGCATGCGCCCGAATGGCGTTTTTACCGCAGGCACAGCCCAGCGTTGGGTGAACGTGGAAGGCTACATGCCCGCGAAGGATGTTGTTATTCTTGGCTCAGGTGATATTGGCATGATTATGGCGCGCCGCCTCACTTTCGAAGGCGCTAAGGTTGAGCGCGTCTTAGAAATTCAATCGTATCTTTCGGGCTTAAGCCGCAACTTGGTGCAATGCTTGCAAGACTATAATATTCCTTTGCAGCTTAATCACACGGTAAAGCGTATTATGGGCAAGAATCGGGTTGAAGCGGTGGAAGCTGTGCAAGTGGATGATAAATGGAATTTCATTCCGGGCACCGAAGAGATTATTCCCTGTGATACGCTGCTGCTATCGGTTGGTTTGATCCCCGAAAATGAACTTTCACGCAAGGCTGGGGTTAAGCTCGATCCGATTACGGGCGGACCGTATGTGGATGAAACATTCCAGACGAATGTACCCGGCATATTTGCTGCCGGTAACGTGGTGCACGTCTACGACTTAGTGGATTGGGTTTCAGAAGCAGGCTTTGAAGCCGGTAAACGTGCTGCTCAATATGCAATTAGCTTGCGCAATGCAGAATCCCGCTATATCCCGTTGAAAGCTGGCAAGAACGTGCGTTATGTCGTCCCACACAAGCTGGATAAATCCACTTTAGCTCAGGAAGATATTCGGTTGCAGATGCGTGTGACCCGACCTATTGAACAACCTGTATGGATTGAAGTCCATGATGGTGAAAACTTGATCACGCGCAAACCTGAAAAGTATGTTCGTCCTGGGGAGATGGTAACAGTAATATTGAAGACGAAAAATTATACCGATGTCTCCAAGGCAAACAGTCTGACCATTGATATTAATCCGAGGTAGGAGAGAAAATGGCTAAAGAAGTTGAATTGATTTGTACCGCCTGTCCACAGGGTTGTACTCTGACGGCTGTAATAGAGAATGGTGAGGTCATTGAAGTCCGTGGTTATAACTGCAAAAAAGGAATTGACTACGGCATTGCCGAAATAACAGATCCTCGCCGGATGGTGGCAACCACGGTTAAGGTAAAGAATGGGTTCCACCCTTTAGTTCCAGTTTACACCGACAAACCGGTTCCAAAACCACTTATCCCAAAAGTATTGGAAGAGGTACGTAAAGTCGAGCTTACCGCACCGGTAAAAATTAACACCGTAGTATTGGAAAACGTACTCAACACAGGCGTCAACGTTATCACAAGTCGGGATCTGCCTGCTAAGGAGTGATCGGGACAGTATTTAGGGATAAAAAAACCCAGCCAATTTCAGCTGGGTTTTTTGTTTTAGGAGAGCAGGAAATTAATAACCACCAGTGGTTGAACTGCTTTGGGTTTGCCCAGCGGCTTCTTGCGCGATATGAATACCGGAGCTGGTGCCGATGCGTGTGGCGCCTGCGGCTAACATCTTTTGGGCATCAGCGTAGCTGCGCACCCCACCAGAGGCTTTTACGCCCATATCTGGACCGACTACTTTACGCATCAACGCAATGTCTTCCACGGTTGCTCCTCCGCCGGCAAAGCCTGTCGATGTCTTGACGAAATCCGCACCGTCTTCTTTTGCAATCAAGCAGGCAATTATCTTTTCTTGCTCGCTGAGCACAGCAGTCTCCAGAATGACTTTGACTAGGGCATCATGCTTATGGGCTAAACGCACCACCTCACGGATATCATTCGCCACATAGGTGTAGTCGCCCGATTTGAGCTTGCCATAATTCAATACCATATCCAATTCGCATGCTCCATCTAGCAAAGCTTGGCGTGCCTCGGCGACTTTTGCTGCTGTCACGGGGGATCCCCAGGGGAAGCCGATCACACTCGCCACCTTGATGCTGCTGCCTTGCAATAGCTGAGAACAAAGGGAAACCCAACATGAATTAACGCACACTGCACCAAATTGATATTCCAAAGCTTCCTCGCAGAGCATTCGGATCTGCTCCTCAGTCGCTTCTGGTTTGAGCAGTGTGTGGTCAATCAGCGCGGTAATTGCCGGCTGCGTTGATGCGGCTTGATCAAGGTGCTGCAGATCAAGGTCAAGCAAATGCCCCTTAGCATCCAGATAAATGCTTAGCTGGATGTTTTCGTAATGGCTTTTGCGGATGTAGCTTTTATTGTTTTCTGACATATTTTCTCTCCCTTTCTCTATTGCGCATAGATAATATTCAATTTATTCTGTTGTGCGTTGATCGATAGGGGTTACCCCGCCAATCTGCTCAGCCTGGAGGACGCAATAAGCATTGCCATCCAAGCGTTCAGTGACCTCATAACCCGTGTAGATATCGCGTGCTAAAACAAACAGCCCATGACGCGGAGCCATACAAGCGATTACGCCGTTCTGGCTTAAGCTGTTTTTATGGCTAAGCATGTATTCAAGTAAAGCATCTGCCAAGGCTTGGCTTTCGCTGGGGGCGTAGCGGCATAATTCCAAGGTCCCTAACGGCTTGGTGCATTCCAAGACCGCCGGCATGGGTTGTTCTGCAGCACAAAAAGACATGATATGGCGTGGGTGGGTGTGCACAAGGGCTGTGGCTTCCGGGTAAAAGTGTTGTAGGAGCGTAAAATGCGCACGGGCTTCACGTGAGATTTCGCCATCGCCTTCTATAATATTGCCTTCCAAATCTAAGACTAAAACTTGATGAGGTTTAAGCTGCCAATGCCAACGTGCCCCAGCGAATCTGGGCGTCATAATGATGGTATCGTCGATGCGGATGCTTAAGTTACCGCCAGTGCTATCAGTAAGGAAGCGGCGGTAAAGCTCTGCTCCAAACTCAGCAATGACCTCACGGGCGGTTGTGATTTCCATAAATCCTCGATCTGAGCGGCAACTTTCTATTCACTTTCCTCTTGTTTCGTGGGCGGCTCAGCATTGATGATTTCATCTAAGGCTTGGATGGTCTTATCCAGCTCAAAGCCTGTTAGGAAAGGTACGCCGCTAATCTTTGGAATGCCATAGTCGGTGGGATCGCTGGGAGCAATCTGAACAAGAACGTCGCAGCCAGGCACTGCTTCTTTAAGCTTTCGAAATTCAGCCACTTTGACACTCACATCCCACTTACGTTCAGCGGCAATTTTACGGATTTTCGCGGCAGTAGTTTCTGCTGTTGCCATGCCGGACACGCACGAAACTAAAATGACCTTATGAGCCATAATATTCTTCTCCTCGTCCATCTAAAGTTTGAACGGATCTAATCTTCTTCTTCCGCTAACCGTATAAATTCTAACGCATCTAACAGATGTTGGTAAGCCGTAGCAGAATCTGGTGAACTTTTTAGCAGGGAGAGGAAGCCTTCCAGCTGAAAGGTACTCACCAGGCGGCTTAGCCAGGTTACTTGCTCATCAGGCTCGTGGATAGAGAGCATAAAAACAATTTCCACTGGCACCGTTTGATCCTCTGTGCCCATTTCACCGAAGGTGACAGGATGCGCGAGGATGGCAACCGCTACTGCTGGTTTGAGAACGTGCTCTTTCTCGGTATGCGGCAAGGCGACTGCCACCTCGGCAGTGCGCAAGCCGGTAGGGAACTGGCGCTCCCGATCGAGGACTGCTTGCAGGTAGCTCTCGCGCACATAGCCGCTCTGGTAAAGCTGATTGGCGAGCAGCGTTAGCACCTCTTGCCAGCTGGCTGCTTCCACGCCTACGAAGATCAGCTCTTGGTATAGGAGGTTGGTAATTTGAGCGTGCTGGTCGTAAATGTGTTTATATAGTCGTTGATTACTTGATTTCTGGTCAGGTGCTGGCATGTTTGTCTTTCAGGATTTTTACTAAAAACTGTATTATTCTTAGAATAACCACAATGTTCTTAGATGTCAATCACATCTTTGTTTTCGCCAGCCTCATGAGTGTATAGCCTGCCCATAGGTAAAACATCAATCCAATGCAATGGAAATATGAAGAATAAGCCCAAAGAGTATAATAGTGCTAACCATTACGGAGGCATTATACCCATGAAAACTTACCGTCTAGACCCAGCAAAATTACCGCAGCAAAAGAATACCATCTTGAAGGTGTACGGCATTACCTTCTTAGTTTTAGTTGCTATTTCTGTAGCGCTCAACTGGGGGCAGGAAACGATGCGCTCACTCCTCTGGATGATCCCGTTAATCGCGATTCTGTTCGTCTATTCTGGCAATCGGGCTTATAAGCAGCGCAAGGAGCTTTGGGAGAACTATAGCCTTGAGCTGTATGATGACTACTTAATCCAAAATCAGCCGCGATACCCAGAGCTGCGCCTAAACAAGAGCGACCTACTCAGCGCCACAGAGAAGAAGTACGGGATGTTGATTTCCGCTAAACAAGGCAAAGACATATTGGTGATTACGAACTTTTTGCCTGATGAGGACTACCAAGAAGTGGTGCAGACATTGAAAGGCTGGATCGCTGAGAACCAAGCTGCAGCGCAAGCAGAAGCTCCAGCGCCTGAGGAAACACCTCTGCTTGAAGTAGAGCAGCAGCCTGAAGAGCCCGAACCTGAAGAGGAAATCCTACAGGCAGACGAACCAGAAGATGAGCAATAATCACCTTTGGGCTCAGCGCAGCTTCTTGAGCATCTTCCAGGCAGGCTCGTGCACAGTATGCCATTCGCCCAGATGGTCTTGGTATCGCCAAACGCCTGGGTCAACACCGATGATGTGATAACCGTGCCGTTCATAGAGTTTGCGAGCACGCACATTTGCTCGCGCCACGTTTAGGCGGATGCTATCGAATCCACGCGATAGAAGTTGATCTTCCACAAATTGGAGCATAAAACTCCCTATGCCTTGGCTGCGGTACTCTGGTTTGATGCGGAAAGAAAACAAGTATGCACGATGTATTCCATCCGCTAGTTCGGCGTTGCGTGCATAGAGCTGCAGGAAGATTTGCCCAACCATTTTACCCTCTAAGGTCTCGGCGATATATATCAGCGTGGTGCCGAGACGGCTGGCAGCAAAGTGGTCGGCATAGAGCTGACGAAAGTGAGTATATTGCCCTTCCCATTCCATCGCGGGCAAATCGCTTTCATGTGCCGGACGCACTATAATCCCCCCGCCGTTTGGCAAATAAAAAGTCGCTTGATTAACCGTTTCTACCATTGTCGTTCTCAATCAAACGCTGGAGGAATGCTTGTTCTTCCTCTGACGTCCTAACTTCACCATCCAACCAAGCCTTGCGCAATGCATCCAAGATTTCACGATAACGCGCGGAAGGGGGCAAGCCCATGGCGCGCAAGTCATCCCCGTTTACCGTTGGCTTTATTTGCCTGTAGTGAAGCATCATTGCACGCAGAGGTTCCCGAAGCGTCGCTTCTGGAGTGCTCTGATAAACCGCAGTGATGACCAATGGGTCGATAGCTTCGAGTGCAGCGGTGATGGCGCTAGGTTTTTCTTTACTTAGCTCTGGAAGCTGAGTGCGCAATTCCGCTGCTTGGCGGATATTTTGAATCACCTTAGCAGGCAAGCGTAAACGTGCTGCGACGCGCTCCAAATCCTGCTTGGGGAGATCTTCCAGCCAATAAATGTAACCAAAAATTTGGCGGATGTTTAGCTGTTTTTCGCTGCTCGTGGTCTCCCATTCTGCTTGTGCCGCTGGTGCGTTGAGATACCCTAAGCGCTCCTTGATTTCTAAGCTCCAAGGCAGCTTAGGATGGATGGCTTGCATCACATTGGTGCGCACCATGGCGACGAATATATCGACTACTTTTGGCTCGAGCAAGATCAAATCTATCTCATGGCGCAAGCGCGAGCCGGAAATTTCGTTCAGCATTGAAAGGCTGGCTTGCATCAGGCTGAGGGTGCGCGGCTCGATGCGGAACTCAAAGCGAGCGGCGAAACGCAGCGCCCGTAAAATGCGTGTGGCATCATCTACAAAAGAAAGCGCATGGAGAACGCGGATGATGCCGTTTTGGAGGTCATGGTAACCGCCCCAAAAGTCATACAGCTTTCCAAAGAAAGGTTCATCCAAGCGGAGAGCCAGCGTGTTGATTGAAAAATCGCGCCGGTGCAGGTCCATTTTAATGTTGCTGCTTTCTACAGTCGGTAGGGCTGCCGGCTTCTCGTAAAACTCCGTACGCGCTGTGATCAGGTCCAAACTCTCCGGCAGTGCATGCGGGTCCAAAGGCTGGTCAGGTTTTAGCGATTGGGCGAGGGCTTCACGAGCTTCAGCGATGATCCATTTAGCGGTGCCAAAACGCCTGTGCACCACAGCCCGCCCGCCATAAAGCTGCACCAGGGCATTTACAAAAGCGATGGCATCCCCTTCTACGACGATATCCAGATCTTGGCTGGGCTGCCTGAGCAGCAAATCGCGCACAAAACCGCCCACGATGTATACCGGCATGTTCAAGCGTGTGCCTTCCTTGCCAATTACGCGCAGCAATACCTGGCGTGGGTATGGAATGGCATTCTGCAGCAGCTGGATGATTTCTTCAGGGCTGGGAAGATTGTTTTGACCGCTATGCGTGCTAATTAAGTCTGTGCGGGTTACGATTCCGATGATCTCATGGCTTTCTGGATCGATGACGGGTACCTGCCCCCAACCGCTGGAAGCCATCACCTCTTGCAAGTGCTCGAGGGTATCTTGCGGGGTGACGCTCACTGAACCTGTCTCCATGAGCATACCGGCAGTAGCTTTGAGTTTGTGGCTGAGGGCGCGGTCCACATTGCGCCGCGTGAGCAGACCCACAACTCTGCCATTTTCAATCACCGGGTAACCTTCGAAGCCATAGCGGCGCATCAAATCTGCAACCGTTTCTACAGGTGTATCAGGTGTTAGCGTCATCGGTTTCTTAGACATAATTTGATGCACGCGTACCGAGGGGTGAACGATTTCCGGGAGGTAATCGACCACTTGCTGAATAATATGATTCCATTTGAAGTCTGCATCGGTAGCTTTAGTGTTGCCATCGAGGTGGATGAGGGCGGAAGCAGCGCGTCGATGCCCGCCGCCGCCGAAGTAACGTGCTAACTGCGCCATATCGATTTCGTCCGTGGTTGAACGCGCCACCATGCGGATGCCTTGCCGCGTGCGCACCAAAATAATTAATCCATCAGGATTAAGAAAATCGCGTAATTTGTGGGCAACCGTAGAAATTTCGTCGTGAAGGTCTAAAGCATCGGCTTTAGCCAGGAGGATGGTTAAGCCGTCTATTTTGTGCGCGGTGATGTCACGCATCAAGCGGTCGAACAAGGTCATTTGGGAATTCGAAAGCGGCGGGTTCAGGTAAGGAGAAATGATATTTAGATCAGCGCCATGTTCCAGAAGGTAGACCGCAGCTAAAAGATCCCGTGTGGTAGTGGTAGCGTAGCTGAGTGAGCCGGTATCCTCGTAAATACCCAGCAAGAGCAGATTAGCTTGGGCAGTATTGAAAGCGATCTTATCTGCCTTGATCTTCTCGACGAGCAGTGTGGTGCATGCACCTGTATTTTGCAGGTCAGCTTCCCACTCGGCTGGAAGATTTTCTCGCAGCGGGTGGTGATCGATAACCTGTACGCGTGTTTGCGGGGTAATGCCCTTAAGCGTGACCATAGATTGCGTATCGACCAGGAGGATCTCACTGATCGATTCCTGCGGGAGCTGGCTGAGCTTGGTGAATCCCAACTCGCCGCCATAATTATGCAAGTATGTTGCCCCATTGCGATTGACCTCACGCGGCAGCACAGCGTAAGCATCCGGATAGAGCAAATGGGCACCCAAAAGTGATGCTAATGCATCCAGGTCTGCGCGTTCGTGGGTGAGGATAACCTTCATAGGCATGATCTTTTCTGGCTGCCACAGCCAGCGGTGAGCATTAACTACCTAACCAGGCAGCCTGATTTTCCAGATTAAAAGCATTATAAATGACTTGGGAGAGCCTTGCAAAAAGCCAATTGCCCTTCTCGAACATGAGCTGTTGGGAGGAGTTAATGAAAATAATTAATACATAATCCCCGCCAGGGGTGTACACGATGCCAGCGTCGCTCATTGTGTGCAGGAAGCCATCCAGATCCGAAGTCCAGCCGTGCTTGTGGGCAGCGTCGCCTTCTGGAGGTAAGCCTGCTTCGATAAGTGCGCCGATCTTGTTTTCTGCCAGCAAGTTCAGCATGGTCTGGCACTCGCTGGGGGTTACTGAGCCGGGGAAGAGGTCAGTCTTTTGTGCATCTTGCGCAGCCGCACAGCGGTAAATGCGCGCAAGCAAGTCACCAATTTCAGATGGTACCGTCTGATTGTAGAAATCCGGATCGAGGTACACATCCGTGCGGCTGTTCGCAGGCGTCTGAATGCGCTGCAACAAGGGCGCACCCGAGTAGAAGTAACCAGCTAGAAAAGTGTTTTGGTACCCAAGTGCGCGCATGTCTTCGGTCACAATCAAAGGTCCTAAGTTTTCATCCAAATAAGTGCGCATGAGTGCATCCGCAGGCGGGTTTTCGGATTGGGTGATCATGCCGCGCATCCAGCCGAGAGCGAGTTCAGGAGTGGGTTCGCCCAAATGATTGAAGACCGAAACCATAATTGGGATTTTAATTGTGCTGGCAGCCGAGTAAGCTACATCCGGCGGAATAGGTTCGTTAGCGCGCACGGCAAAGTGCAATGGAGTGCCTTGCGGAAGTGGTTCCATATATAGCTCAGCTAAGCCATCGAAGCCAGAGAGCAGAATCGTTTGCTTGAGGAAGACTTCCAGGTTGGTGGGGTCCAGCGGCAGCGCTGGTGTTTCATTGATGGGCAGCTCTACAATGCGCGCCGAATGTGAAAGCAGTGCTGATTGAATCGCGGGCAAAGCCGCCTCCATGTTGAGCTCCAAACCTTTTTGGCCGGGGGTGTAATTGGTGGTATAGAGGATGGGGAGAGCCGCCGTGGCAGGCTGGTCGTAACGCGGAATGATGTTTTCGGTAAGGAATGCCCGGCAAACTTCCGGATTGAATGAAACTTGTAGGGGGTAATCTAAATCTGCTACTGATGCACTTCGACACCAGAGATGTTGCCACCAACCGCCTTCGGGAAGAGCAGCTTCGAGCCCGTCCAGGGTGGCAGTTATATCTAAGCTCCAACCGAGTTCCGCTGGGGTGAACTGCATGCGCGCCCCGCCGTAATGCAGCTCGATGGGAATGGAGAAGGCTTGCTCGAGGCGCGCTTGGGCTTCGGCACGCGTCAGCCCGCCTATGGGGATAGACTCGATGCTCACGCCAGCTGGGTAAACGCTGCTTTGCCGGCGGTAATAAGCTAAATCCGAAAAAAGAATATACAAGCTGATGATAATAAAGAAGACACCAAACCCGCCGATAATCCAGCGCGCCGGATCACTTTGCTTGTGCTTTGCCTTCACTTTCATGCCGCTGATTTTACCAGAAAGGCTAAGAAGCAGATTTCTAAAGGTGCATGCGAGATGAGCTCAAAGTCTTACCAATACCTCCAGATTCCTTATGTGAAGTGCACTTTAATCGTTGGAAAGATATGTAAAAGACACGATTTCCTAAGTGTATAATAGAAGAAATGAGCATTATCCTTCAAAAAGGAGACTTCTATGACCAACGAAGAGAAAAAACGCAAGGGATTGCTTCCTCGCGGTTTGGCGAGTTTGTTGGGCTTTAGCACCGCTGTTGCTGCAGCTTGGATCTTTTACAGCCGGCGTTATATCGACCATCATGCTAAAGTCAAAGGCGTGCTCAAAGGCGAAGAAGGCTTTTATGAATCCCCTACGGCGGGGAAGATTCACTTTATCGCTGATACCGCTGGCAGTGGTCGTCCAGTTTTGGTTGTGCACGGCATTCATTTAGCCGCTGGTTTGCATGATGTAGCTCCCATTTTCCAGGCATTTGTCTCCCATCGACCAGTATATGTGCTGGACCTACCTGGTTTTGGCGGCTCACAGCAAGGTGACCGCCCCTACCGCCCAAGTATGTATCAGGCAGCTATTGCTGACTTTATCCGCGAGAAAATTGGGGCACCTGCCGATGTCGTTGTGATGGGACTCACGAGTGAATTTGCCGCCTTAGCAGCTTTAGCCGAGCCTGACTTATTCCATTCGCTCACCATGATTAACCCAACCGGCTTCCAGATGCCGCAATCTACGCTCTGGGATAAACCCAACGTCCAAACCTTGGAAGATATACTTTACACCCTGGTAGCGGTGCCTTTGTGGAGCTTGCCCCTTTTCGACTTGCTGGTCAATCGACCGCGGCTGCACCGATATTACCGCCGCCGTTTTGAGTACAGCGTGCCGGATGAGTTGGTCAGCATAGCCTGGGCATCCGCCCATCAACCGGGAGCGCATTTTGCCCCGCTGGTGTATCTCTGCGGCAAGCTTTATACGCTTAACGTGCGCGAAAAAGTATATGAGAACCTTTCTGTGCCTGTTTTAGTCATATACGATAATGAACCAGGTTTGCATTTTGATATGCTGCCCTATATGGTGCATACGCATAGTAATTGGAAGGCTAAGCGCATTCGTCGGTCCAGGGGCATGCCCCATTTTGACCGACCGGGTGAATTTTTCCGAGCGTTAGACGATTTTTTCAAGGAAGCTGAAAAAAGCAAAGCTTAGCTTATTAATGGCACCTAAATCGAGCAGCGTCTTAGATATAAAGTGAGACTGACTTGGAGAATAAACCAGCAAAAAATCGGATTCATCCGCTCAGCATCGTGGCAGCGATCCTATTTGCGGCTGCTCTCTTAGGCTTGGTCTATCTCATTTTGCAACTGACCAATCCAGCGCCAAACGTACCTAGTGAAGTCCCAACGGCAAAGCTCACGCTTATACCTGCCCCTACGCATACGCATACTCCGCCGCCAACGAGCATTATCTCTACCGCCATCCCGACGCCTGGTGCTGTTCTGCCGCCTGGCACGATCGGTGTTGGGGCGTATGTCAAAGTCGGTCGCACGCAGGGCGCCGGCTTACGGATGCGCGCTGAGCCCGGCACTGATGCCGCTGTTGACTTTGTCGCTATGGATGACGAAGTCTTCCTCGTAGTTGGCGGACCGGTGGAGGCAGATGGTTACACATGGTGGCAGCTGCGCGCACCTTATGATCAAACGCGTACGGGCTGGTCTGCCCAAGACTTTTTGGATCTCATCGAATTGGCAACCCCCACACCTTAATGGCTATGTTTAGCCGGAGATTATTGCGTGAAACGTCAACGAAGTAACCATAAAAGAGATCATAATCAAGCAAAAACGCGTGAAGAGGATTCATCTTTGAATCCATCCACGCAGCTCCAATCCCAGGCGGCTTCTTCAATAGGCAAAGTGCGAACGCATAATGAAGATGCCCTCTTTAGCCTGAGCACACAAGTGTGCTTACAAGCCCAGCAGCGCGCTTTAGGACTTTATATGGTTGCCGATGGGATGGGCGGGCATGTGGATGGCGAGCGCGCAAGCAGTTTAGCCATTCAGGCTGCCTCTCGAGTCTTGTTGCAAAAATTTTTTGATCCTCTCACTTTAGAACCGCCATTTCCCTCAGGCAAAAGTGTTGAAACTTTGCTCAACCAAGCGATGCAAGCTGCTCAGATGGCTGTGCTCGAAGGTGTCCCTGGCGGCGGTAGTACATTAACCCTGGCGCTTGTTCTCGAGCGGCAAGTTTATTACGCTCACGTGGGTGATACACGGCTTTACCTTTACACCCACAGCGGTGGCTTACAAGCTTTGACCAAAGATCACTCTGTTGCGCGGCGGCTCGTAGACCTTGGACAGCTCAACGCTGCAGAGGCACAAGTGAACCCACTACGCAACAGCCTTTTCCGTGCTCTAGGTCAAGGGGAAGGCTTTAGCGCGGATTTTGGCGAGGTTACGATTGAAGCTCCAGCTAAGTTGTTGCTCTGCTCGGATGGGTTGTGGGGGACTCTCCCCGAAGACACGCTCGTCAAAAGTTTGCAAGCAGAACTCCTACCAGTAGATGCGGCTTGGAAGTTAGTGCAGACAGCTAATGCAGCCGGTGGAGCGGATAATATCAGCGTCATAATTGTCGACATTCATTAATTGAAAGGGAAAAAAGTATGGATCCTTCAACAAAGAAAAATCGCATTTTAGTTGTGGATGATGAAAAGGGTTTAGTTAAGTTAATCCGCCTGAACTTGGAACAAGATGGCTTTGAAGTCGTGGAGGCTAATAACGGAGCAGAGGCGATGGAAAAGCTGCGCGTGACATTGCCGGACCTTGTGCTCTTGGATGTGATGATGCCGGATATGGATGGTTTTCAGGTGCTCAAGATGATCCGAGAAATTGGTAGCACCCCTGTGATTATGCTCACCGCTAAAGGGGAAGAGAGTGACATCGTGCGCGGGTTAGAGCTTGGAGCGGATGACTACATTACCAAGCCTTTCAGTCCGAAAATCCTCACCAGCCGCATCCGGGCAGTCTTACGCCGCGGCAGCTATGCCGATGAGACCGATACAGGCAAGATCGATGTGGATGGACGGCTGCAGATCGACTTTGACCGGCACGAAGTTTGGGTGGATGGCAAGCTGGTGCAGCTGCGCCCGACGGAATACCGTTTGCTTTATCACCTGGTTAAGAACGCTGGCTGGGTGCTGACGCATGACCAGATACTGAACAAAGTTTGGGGCTACGAATATGAAAACGAACCCCATTACGTGCGCTTATACATCAATTACTTACGCAAAAAAATCGAAAAAGACCCCTCACACCCTAAATACATTTTGACCGAAAGAGGTGTAGGTTACCGCTTTGTCGATTACAAGCGTGAAAAATTAGCAGAGAAGGAAGAGCAATCTCCTCAGGAATCGCCTAAAAAGGACACCGATTAGTTGCTGCCCGCTGCCTTTCTGCTTGATAGCAGGCGTGTGCTTTGCGCATAGGTATTATAGATTAACAAATAAATAGGAACTTTTCATTAATTAGTCACCATGGCTTTTTTAAAACGATTTCCACTATCAAGGGAAATCTAGCGAAAATGTTTTAGTTTGTCTCAAGCAGTGAGGGCGATATGGCTAAAGATGAAAACAAATCGAAGGTAAATAACAAAGCTAGTAAAAAAGAGGCTGCCGTTGCTGAAAAGGTAAAGAAGCCGAAATCAACCCTGACTAATAAGCAATATGAAGCTGAGCTGCAAAAACTACAGGTCGAGTTGATCAAATTGCAAGCTTGGATCAAGGAGAAGGGCTTGAAAGTGGTGGTTATCTTCGAAGGCAGGGACGCTGCTGGTAAAGGGGGCACCATCAAGCGCATCACCGAAAAGCTGAACCCCCGCATCGTGCGCGTGGTTGCCTTACCCGTCCCTACTGAGCGAGAAAAGACGCAATGGTACTTCCAACGCTACGTGCAGCATCTGCCGGCTGCAGGGGAAATGGTGCTTTTTGACCGCAGCTGGTATAACCGTGCCGGTGTTGAACGGGTGATGGGCTTTTGCACCGAGGATGAAGTTCGCGAGTTTTTCCGCTCAGTACCAGAATTCGAAGCCATGCTCATCCGTTCGGGGATTATCCTGATTAAGTATTGGTTCTCCGTCAGCGATGAAGAGCAGGAACGCCGCTTCCGAGCGCGCATCAATGATATTACCCGCCGCTGGAAGCTCAGCCCAATGGATATGGCTTCCCGTACGAAGTGGGTAGAATACTCCAAAGCCAAGGATGAGATGTTTCGCTATACGGATACCAAGCTGTCACCATGGTATGTGGTCAACTCTGACGATAAAAAGATTGCCCGTTTGAGCTGTATCAGCCACTTGCTTTCGATGATCCCTTACGAAGATCTGACTCCAGAGCCAATTGAGCTGCCTGCCCGGCAGCGGGATGACAATTACATCCGCCCGCCGATGGAAACGCAAACCTTCGTACCAATGTATCAGATAAAGCCGTAAGGCGCGGTCAGCAGCAAGGGCTAAGCTTTAGAAAAAATATCCGAATCTAAATTGAAGAGGCGGATGGCATTTTGGGTGGTAATTTCGCCAACTTCTTCTGGGGTGCGCTTGTGCAATCGGGCGATTTCAGCTGCAATGAGGGGGATGTAAGCGGGTTCATTGCGCTTCCCGCGGTGCGGGTGTGGTGTGAGGAAGGGAGCGTCCGTTTCCAGCAAGATTTTTTGCAATGGCAAGCCAGCTGCCACGGCACGCCGCTCTGCGCCGTTGTGATAGGTCACCGGACCGCCAAGACCGAAAGCAAAATTTAGTTCAGCTAGCTCCAAGGCTTCATCCAGGCTGCCGCTATAGGCATGCAGCACACCGGGTAAGCGCTTGAGGCGGCTGCCAGCCGGCAAACCATGCTGCCATTCACTAAGGATAAGGACGAGGTCTCGCGATGCCTCGCGGTTGTGGATAATCACTGGCAGCTCGCAGCGGGCAGCTAAGTCTAATTGGGCTAAAAAGGCTTCACGTTGCTGTGCAGGCTCTGAATACTCCCGATAGTAATCCAACCCGATTTCCCCGATGGCAACCAAAGCTTGTGTGTGTGCCAGATCCGAAAGGCGCTCTAAATCTCCAGTAGCCATGCTGCTGACGTAATTCGGATGGATGCCAACGGCGGCGAAAATGAAACCAAGGTACTCTAGGGAGAGACTCAAAGCCGCTTTGGAAGAAGCCAAATCAATCCCAGGGTTAATCAGAAAGCAGAGATTCGCCTGCTTAGCGCGCTCGAGCACTGCTGCACGATCCGCGTCGTAATCTTCAAAATCGATATGACAGTGAGTATCGCAATACATTGTCGCTCCTAGTGTGGCAGAATTATACCCACAGTGAGTTGAAAAGTAGGGGAAGGCGCATCAGACCTCATCAATGAAGAAAAACACGCCTCGCTGGATGCTCGCTGAAAAAAGATGTTATGATTGTGACTGTTGTGAAAATTTTACTGTGGAAATTATATGCATAGCACCTTCAGGGCAGCTCGAACACTCTGCTTGAGGCGAACGCGAATATGCATCACCAATAAAGGGAACGTATGAACATAGTAACGATACTTTTTGGCTGGATAATGGCAACATTATTGGGGGCTCTCTTTCATCTATGGCGGGATGGCGGATTTTGGAAGCTTTTGCTGTATCTTGGGCTGAGTTGGGCTGGATTTTGGTTAGGGAATTGGGCAGCCAGTGCCTGGGGTGTGAAATTCCTATTGGTTGGCGGGCTGAACCTTGGTTTGGCATTGATTGGCAGCATGATTTTCCTTTTCGTGGGTCATTGGATTAGCCAGATTGGGGCGGCGGCATGAGTTTTACTGCCCAAGCAGGGGACTTGGCGCAGTTGCAGGGCAGTGGTTTCCGCAGCCATTTAGTGCGGCTGGAAGCCGGCGCGGTGCTGCAAACGCATCGCGGTATTATTCGGCATGATGACATTATTGGTCAGCCGTGGGGCAGCATGTTGAAATCCCACACAGGGCAGCCTTTTTACTTGTTTCAGCCTGGCTTGGCGGACCTTGTCCGAGAGACCAAACGGACCACGCAAATCCTCTACCCAAAGGATATTGGATATATCTTGATGGTGATGGGCATTGGCCCAGGCAGCTACGTTTTGGAAATCGGCACCGGTTCTGGTGGTCTGACCACAGCCTTTGCTTATATGGTTGGGGAGAATGGCAAGGCAATAACGTACGAGCGCAATCCAGCGGCGCAAAACTTGGCAATAAAAAACCTAACGAAAATTGGTTTAGCGGGGCGAGTGGAATTTAAACTCAGTGACGCTGTAGAGGGTTTCTCCGAACGGGATATGGATGCTGCTTTTATGGATTTACCCAATGCCTTTGATTATATCGCTTTGGCGAAGCAAAGCCTAAAAGGTGGCGGTTATTTGGGCATGCTCGTGCCGACGGTTAATCAGGTTTCGCGCTGCTTGCAAGCGCTTAAGCAAGCGCACTTCGCCTGTGTGGAAGTGTGCGAAATCTTCATGCGTTACTACAAGACGGATTGGGAACGCTTGCGTCCCACAGATCGGATGGTGGCGCATACCGGGTACCTCATTTTTGGGCGTTCTGTCACACAGGTCATCGAAGACCTCTTTGCTGGAACAGAGGAAGAGGCGGTATGACCAACCCCCTAAGCCTTCCCGATAACCTTACCCAACGTTTGGCTCATTTACAGGGCGCCCCCAAAGAGGAGTTTGAGCTCGAAAATGGCGCGTCTCTTCAGGAATATAAACCAGCAGCGGTACTTTTACCCCTGTTATTCCGTGATGCCGAATGGCATTTACTTTATACACGCCGCGTCGACGGGTTAATGAACCATGGTGGGCAGGTGTCTTTCCCGGGTGGAGGCTGGGAGCCAGGCGACGCGGACCTGACAGCCACAGCCTTACGGGAGGCTTGGGAAGAGGTGGGCATACGCCCCCAGGATGTGCAAGTGCTGGGAGCGATGCAGCCTATGGCTTTGATTACGCGTTTTATGGTTACCCCCGTTGTGGGCAAGATTTCATGGCCTTACCCTATCAAAATGTTTGATGGCGAAGTGGCGCGGGTTTTTACAGTGCCCTTGAGTTGGTTAGCGAATCCGGAAAATTTTTATTCCACCACGATGTTTTTCGAAGGTAAGTCTTATGAGGTTAGCTACTATCAACTCTACGATGGGGAAAAGATTTGGGGTGCAACGGCGAAAATTACCCAAGATTTCCTTCATTTGCTCTTATAAAAAAGCTGCCTTTTGGGCAGCTTTTTCTCTGTAATTTAAAAGTGGGGTGATTTTAGGCTTCTTCGCCTTCAGCTTCCTCTCCCGCTGCTTCTTTCTTGCCTCGTTCTACCACTTTGGGTTCAGCCAGCGCTTCGGCTTCTTCTTCCTCAGCAACTTCTTCCTGAGCTACGTAGCCCACTGAGACAATAGCTTCGTTGGGATCAGTTAAAATCGTGATTTTTTCGCCCAGGTCAAGGTCTGCCACCGTGATTTCATCGTCAACGGTTTCTAATGTCGAAATGTCCACTTCGATGACTTCGGGGAGATCCTGTGGTAGCGCTTCGATCTCGATCGCGTTTAGCACCTGGGTAACCACTACTTCAGGATTATCCGCAACTGGCGCTTCGCCTGCCAATTTCAACTCTATCGTTGCGCGCAGCTTCTCAGTGAGTGAGACGACTAAGAAATCTACGTGGAGCAAATCTCCAAAAATAACATCCCGTTGGCGGTCACGCATCAGCACGTTGTACTTTTCCCCATCGACGTTGATAGTGATCAGGCTGGATGCAGTGAGCTTATCCAAGATGAGCGATGCATCGTGGGCATCCATCTGGATAGGGAAAGCCTCGATGTGCCGTCCATAAATGACGCCAGGGAGTAAACCTTGGCGGCGCAAAGCCTTGACCTGCTTGCCAGTCACATTGCGCTTTTGAGCATTGATTAAAACTTCTTCTTTAGCCATTTTAGTTCCTTTCGGGCGCCTCTCACCTCATTCGAGGTTACCCTCGCCCTGTGTATTTACCGAATGGTCTTTCGGCGAGGGATATTGTATCAGTTTAGGTTATGGCGTCAAGCAAAATATGCTGCTGCCTTTACAATCCTATGGGATAGTTTCGTTAGGTCAAAAGAAAATGTTACTCTGTATCAAGCCAGCCATTTCCGGTTTGCGGGCGTGGGGTTATACTCTCTCTTGAGGTTAAAATGCACAAGCCTTCTGCTAATTTTCAGCTCTCGTTTTCCACAGCCGGCAAAATTTTCATGCTTGCCTTTCTCGTTGGACTCCTGGCAGGCTGCCAAGTTGCGCCGGCACCTGTTTCCACGTGGAGGCCGACTAATACATCCGGTCAGTTGTCTTCTTCCACGCCGCCAACTTTGTATGCGCAATTAGATTCCTCCGTTTTCACCCCGACGGCTCCGCTTTTTACAGCTACGTCGTTCCCGCCCTTGGCAGACTTGCCCCTGAGTGAAATTTCTTATGTGATACCCCTAACACTCCAAGCGGTTAGCGAAGATAGTGCTGTGTTCCTTTTTGAGCTTGACCGCCCGGCGGCAGGCAGCCTTCTTCTACGCAGCGCTGATCAAGCGGAGGAGTTTGTTCAAGCCTTCCCTATTTCCTCGAGCACACCATATCAGTTTTTCACTGTCGCGCCGCTTGAAGCGGATAGGGAATACGAAGCTATCCTTGCACTGCAGGCTGACGATGGGGCTTTTAAGCAGCCGGCGTTCTTGGGGGGAGCCTGGGGCAGCGTGCGCTTTCGGACTCAACAAGCCACTGAACCTCTGCGCGTAGGCGTGATTGGCGACTCCGGCTTTGGCGAATCCGTAACAGCTAAGCTGGTTGAGCAGATGGCTGGGGAGAAGCTCGATTTTGTGATCCACACAGGTGATGTGGTTTACAACGCTGGCGAAAATGCCAGCCCGGCAGAAGCTTTCGCACTGAAATATTTCCGTCCGTTTGCCCCGCTGCTGCACCAATTACCCATCTACGCGGTGCCCGGCAACCATGAATACGCCCAAGACGCACGGATTGATGGCGTCCCTTACTATTACCATGTTTTTCCGCCGTTGTTAGATTCTGTCCAGGTTGATCCATCCCCTTCTGAGCGACGGCAGTATTATGCGATTGTCTATCAAAACATCCAGTTTATCTTCCTGGATTCACAAGTTTTCTTTGGTGAAGAAGGCCGTAAGGAACAAGACTTGTGGCTCACCCAGCGCCTGCAGGATGATCAGTTTGCATATAGCATCGTAATTACGCACATCCCGCTATTTACGAGCAGCGTTATCCATCCGAAGGATAGCCAGCCGGTGCGACAAGCTTGGCATGACAAGTTTGCCGGGGCAGGCGTGCCCCTGGTCCTTTCCGGGCATAGCCATAATTATGAGAGGCTCGTGGTCGATGGCGTGACCTACGTGGTCACGGGTGGCGGATCCAGCCAACTTTATCCTGCCTTAAACATCGATCCGAATAGCCAAGCGTTTTCCTGGAGCAGCCATTTTGTCTTATTGGAACTTTTTGAGGATCAGATCAAGATCTTAGCAATCGATAAAAACGGAAAAATTCTGGATCAAGCCAAAGTTCCACTGCCATAAAACCATGCTAAGGCTGGGGGCATCAACTGGCAGGGCTTATAATCTACATAACTATCATTAAGCATTACGAAAGTGAGAGGGCTGTATGTGTGGGCGTTTTACCATGGCAATCGATGCTGATGACTTGCAGACAGAGCTTGCCTTAGGGCAGATACCAGCTGACTGGAAACCACGCTATAACGTGGCGCCGGGGCAAAATATAGGCGTGGTCACAAACCCACACAGCCGAGATGTGACCTGGATGCAATGGGGATTAGTGCCATTCTGGGCAAAAGACCCGACTATCGGGAACCGCCTGATTAACGCCCGCGCGGAATCCTTGGACGAAAAGCCTTCCTTTAAGTATGCTTTTGCGAAGCGCCGCTGCCTCATCGTTGCAGATGGCTTTTACGAGTGGCAGAAACCTCAGGCGGGGGCAAAATCGTCTCGTCCTTTTTATTACAGCTTGCGAAAGGGGAAAGCGTTCGTTTTTGCAGGCTTATGGGAAAGCTGGCAGCCCAAGGATGACCCTGAAAGCAAGCTCATCACCTGCACCATCATTACCACGGTGGCAAATGCGCTTGTTGCCAAGGTACACGACCGGATGCCGGTCATCCTAAACGCGGAGGACAAGTGGGCTTGGCTGCAAGAGGACAATCCTGCAGCGTTGAAAGCCCTTTTAAAGCCTGCCCCGGATGACTTATTGCAGGTTTGGGAGGTCAGCCGGGCAGTAAACGACCCCAAAAATGATTCGCCAGTGTGCATCCAACCGCTGCAGAATAGCTTGGAAGGAGCGTAACCCCGTGCTAGTGAAAGTTGGATTATTTCAGGCTCTTTAGGATTCAGGTAAAATAAAGAGCTCAAGCAGCTTAAGATAAACAGACCAAGAAAGCGGGAAGACATGCATAATCATCACAGACTCTACGGGGGCTTGGCAGCATTGTTGCTTTTAGCTTTGGCAGCTTGTCAGACGGCACCCACGCCCACCGTCACCCCAGAAAGCTCGCCGATCCTCTCTGAAACAACAGCAGTAACCTCTACGCCAACCGCGGCTGGCACCAATTGGTGGGATGAAGCGGTGTTTTATGAAATCTTTGTGCGCTCCTTTAAAGATAGCAATGGTGATGGTATTGGGGATTTTCAGGGCATCATCCAGCAATTAGACTACCTCAATGACGGCGACCCCAATTCGACGGATGACTTAGGCATCAATGCGATCTGGTTAATGCCGATTTTCCCCTCACCCTCCTATCACGGTTATGACGTCACCAACTACGAGGACGTCAACCCTGATTACGGCACGCTCGAAGATTTCCAGCAGCTGCTGAAGGAATGCCATGCGCGTGGGATTCGCGTTATCATCGATTTTGTAATCAATCACACCTCCGATCAACACCCTTGGTTCAAGGCTGCACTAGACCCGAATTCGCCTTATCATGACTATTACGTCTGGGCGGAGACCAAGCCATCGGGGCTAGGCCCCTTAGGGCAGGAATCCTGGTTCAAGGCTCCGAATGGGAAGTACTATTACGCGGTTTTCTGGTCGGGAATGCCGGACCTCAATTACAACAATCCAAAGGTAACTGAAGAGATTTATGCAGCGACGCAATTTTGGTTGGAGGAGGGCGTGGATGGCTTCCGCGTGGATGCTGCCCGCTACCTCTTCGAAGAAGGCGAAGTGCTGCAGGATACTAACAGCACGCTCAAATGGTTCCAAGATTGGCGCACTTTTTATAAACAGATTAATCCCCAGGCGTTTACCGTGGGTGAAGTCTGGACAGACACGCAAAATATCGCCCGATACGGCACCCCTGATGGCTTGGATAGCTTGTTCATCTTCGACTTAGCCGAGGCGTTTCTAAACGGCTTGCTAACGGGTAATGCCGCAGTACCGCTCAAGTCTTACAAAGATGCCATTGCCTATTTCCCGGATTATTCCTTCAGCACCTTCCTTTCGAACCATGACCAGACGCGCGTGATGACTGCGCTGAATGAACAGGAGATCAAAGCTAAAGCCGGCGCCTTTATGTACCTCACCGGACCAGGGATTCCCTTCATCTACTACGGTGAGGAAATTGGTATGACCGGCAACAAACCGGATGAGATGCTGCGCACCCCTATGCAGTGGTCCGCAGAAGCTAATGCCGGCTTCACCAGCGGAACCCCATGGGAACCAAATAATCAAGGCTGGGAGCAGGTCAACGTGGCTGTTGAAGCCGCGCAGCCCGACTCGCTGCTCAACTGGTATAAGGAGCTGATTCGATTGCGCGAGGCGAACCCGACCTTGCGGATGGGCAGCTTTGAGCCGCTCAATTCCAATTGCAAAGAGGTTTATGCCGTCCTGCGCCAATATGAGGGCGAAACACTCCTCACAGTGGCGAACCTTTCCTTGCGGCCGGTGCAAAATTGCAGCCTTAGCCTACGCACGAGCAGCCTCTCCGGTAGCTTTCAAGCTGAAGCACTTTGGGGAGAGCTGCTATTCGAGCAGATTAGCTTCGGTGCGGATGGCTCCTTAGACAAATTTATCGTGGCACCAGAGCTTGGTGGCGGGGAAACCGCCATTTTACGCTTGGTTCGCCCTTAAGTTTTAGCCCGCATAATATTTGCGAGCTGTATGAAGTGAGTATGAAATGAACCCGAATGCGTTTTATTTAACTGAAACCCCACGCCCAACAATCGAGGCTATCCTGCCGGATGGCAGGATCATCACTGGCAAGCGCGGCGCACCTCTTAAGGACTTCATGGAGGTCATCCAGGATCAGGCGGATTCCTTGATTGTGGGTGCCATTGTGGATGGTAACTTGCGGGAGCTGACCTTCCCGCTCAAAAGAGATGCTGAGGTCACCCCGCTGACGCTTTCGGATGCGGATGGTGCGCGCATTTACCGCCGCTCTTTGACCTTTTTGCTCGAGGTTGCTTTTCGGCGCTGCTTCCCGGGCGCTATCCTCACCATTGACCATTCCGTTTCCTCCGGCGGCTATTACTGCCAGGTGGAGGGCGTCGAAGGGTTCTCGCAAACTGAATTGGACCGCTTAGAAGCAACGATGCGCGATCTGGTAGACCAGGATATCCCCTTCGAGCGGGAAGTAGTACCGCTGGAAGATGCCATTGCCTACTTCAAGTCCGTGGGTGAGGATGATAAAGTGCGCCTGCTCAAGTACCGCCAGCGGCAAGATCTGGTGCTCTATAGCGCTGCCGGCACGCGAAACTACCACCATGGCTATATGGTGCCCTCATCGGGTTACCTCAAGTGGTTTGCGCTGGAAATGCTCAATGACGCTTTTATCCTGCGCTTTCCGCGCCGGCATGCGCCTACGCAGCTCTCGCCCATGGTGCATTACCCCACCTTGCTCAAAACTTTTCGTGATTATGGTGAGTGGTTGAAAAAGTTAGGCATCCCCTCAGTGGGTGCGCTCAACGATGCCATCGAAGATGGGCACATCGACGAAGTGATTCTCGTCTCGGAAGCGCTGCACGAAATGCAAATCTCCGAGATTGCCGAAGCCATCGACAAACGCAAAGATCAGGTGAGCGTCATCCTGATTGCGGGGCCGTCTTCCTCGGGCAAGACAACCTTCTCCAAGCGCCTGAGCATTCAACTGCTAGCACGCGGGATTACGCCCTTTGCCTTAGAGATGGATAACTTCTTTGTTGACCGCGATAAAACCCCGCTGGATGAAGAGGGCAACCCCGATTTCGAATCCATCCGCGCCCTTAACTTGGAGCGGCTATATGCTGACGTACGCGACCTGATCGCCGGAAAGGAAGTGCTTCTGCCGCGCTTCGACTTCAAGACCGGTCGCAGCGTGGACGGTCAGGTTGCCAAGCTCAACCCCGGTGATATGATCATTCTGGAAGGCATCCATGGGCTGAACCCAGAGCTCATGCCAGAACTGGCGCACGAAAACAGTTTCCGCATCTACGTTTCCTGCCTCACGCAGCTGAACCTGGACCGCCACAACCGCATCTCCACCACCGATACACGCATGCTGCGTAGAATCCTGCGCGATGCGCGCGACCGTGGCTACACCGCCACCGATACCATCCGCCGCTGGGAATCCGTGCGCCAAGGGGAGAATAAGCACATCTTCCCTTATCAGGAGAACGCCGATGTGATGTTCAACTCGGCGCTGGCTTACGAGCTGACCACACTCAAACCGCTGGTCGAGCCGCTGCTGCGCCAGGTGCCTTTTGGCACGCGGGAATATATCGAGGCTAAACGCCTGCTCAAGTTTTTGGAGTGGGTCCTGCCCACGGGCACCGAGTACGTCCCGGATAACTCGATCTTGCGCGAGTTTATCGGCGGCTCAATCCTCACCGACTTTTCACTATGGAACCAGCAGGAAGAATTTTAGGAGAAAAACCAGCTAGAACGAGTGGGTTTCGAATCAGAAGTGGGATCGAAAAAGAGGATTGTGCAATACCTTGGCGTTTAGATTCAAGAAATAATGCCTTAGTGAAATTCTTAAATGTTTCTGGATTAATTGAAAACGATCATATATAATATTAAAATAATGTAAGTGTCTCTGTTTATTTTAAACCAGAGGAGGAATAAATGGAAAATTTTATACGAGGTTCTGAATGGCGACGTTGGGACTTGCACTTGCACACAGCTTCTTCGTATGATTCTAAATATAAAAGCAGAGATAGCGATGAGTTGTTGTGTAATTCATTAAGAAAAAATGAAATTGCAGCCGTAGCAATCACAGATCATTTTAAGATTGATGCTACCAGAATTAATAATTTAAGAAAAATTGCACCTGATATTACATTTTTTCCTGGCGTTGAACTGAGAACTGACAAGGGTGCCACAAATCTACATGTCATCATAATATTTCCGGAAACAAAAAATCTAGAAGAGTTAAGTAATGATTTTAATGTATTGATGTGGAGGGATAAAGCTAAATCTAAGGAAAATGATGAAACTGTCTATTGGAGTTTTGAGGATATCACAAGCTTTTCAAGAAAAAATAATGGTTTGATATCAGTACATGCTGGCGGAAAAGCGAGCGGTTTGGATAGTGAAATTACAAATGCATTGCCAATAAATATGGCAATAAAACACGAAATTTCTGAATGCATAGATATATTTGAGGTAGGTAAATTAAAAGATATTGAAGATTACAAAAAAAAAGTGTTTCCTAATATTGATATGGTTAAACCTATAGTTATATGTTCTGATTCACATGATCCGAGAAATTATGTAGCGAAAGAAAGTCTTTGGATTAAAGCAGATTTAACGTTTGAAGGATTACGACAGTCTCTTTTACAACCAGATGAAAGAATATTTGTGGGGAATATTCCTTCTAACTTAGATAAATATAATAAATCAAAGCAAAAATATATTCAAGGAGTCGAAGTACATCGAGTTGAGAACTCTAAAAACTCAGATATGTGTTGGTTTGATTTTGATATTACGTTTAACATTGGACTAACATCAATCATCGGGAATAAAGGAAGTGGAAAGAGCGCTTTATCTGATATAATAGGGCATTTCGCTAATAGCCATACGATGAAATATGCCTCTTTCCTAAATGATAACAGATTCAGGAAACCAGATAAAAATTATGCTCAAGATTATGAAGGATCTTTGACTTGGTACGACGGTAAGAAAGATGAAAATATAAATTTACAAGAAAACATAGATTCTGAATTATTTCCCCAAAATGTTCGCTACTTGCCTCAAAAATACATTGAAGAAGTCTGTAATAACCTTGAAGAAACCTTTCAAAATGAGGTTTACGATTTGATTTTTTCATATCTAGATTATGGAACAAAAAGTAATTCAAAAAATCTGATTGAATTACTTACAAGAAAAAGTGAAACAATAGAAAATAGGATACGCGATCATATCGACCAATTAAAATCAGTCAACAATGAAATCATCAATTTAGAGAAAAAAAGAACAAATTCTTATCTTTTAGAAATGACTAATTACAAAAACGATCTCGACAAAAAACTAACACGACATATTCAAAATAAACCCCAAGAAGTATTAAAACCTGAAACTTATGTTATTGAGACTGATGAAAAAATAAATCAGATGAAAAATGAATTAGAAGAATTGAGAAAAAGGATAGAGGAAATAAATAGATTAATTTCTGATTCTAATGAAAGAATAGATTCATTGAATAATATAATGTATAAACTAGACAATCTTTCGTTTAATATTGATGAATTGAACGGATTATTAGAATCTCAAATGGTCTCTAATATTGATACAAATATCGCAGAGATAAGAGAGAAAGTAAATATAATAATAAATAGATTAAATAATAATATAAAAGACTATTACAATCTAGTGGATGAAAATAATATGTCGGATGAGAATCTAATTATCAAAGAATATGAACTGAATGAACAGTACCGTAATTTAATGGATTCAAAAGATGAAAGTGAAAGAAATTATCAGAGATACTTAGATGATTTGCAAGAATGGGAAAATGAAAAAAATGAAATAATCGGAAATGAATATAGAGAGCAAAGTTTAAAATATTACGAAAATGAAATAGAATATATAGATAATAAATTAGAAAAAGATTATAATAAAATAATAAATAATCGCTTGGAAATAACAAAAAAGATATATGACTTAAAAATGGAAATTGTAAATATTTATTCCAACGTATATGCATCCGCAAGTAAGAAAATTATAAATTCTACAAAATTTACAGATATCAAATTAGTTTTCGTTTCAGAACTTGATCTAGTTAATAAAGATATAGGATTGGAATTTCTTGAGCTTATTAATAAAAGATATGCCGGAATGTTTTACGGTGTTCAGGAATCGAATCAAAAAATAAACAAAATTATAAAACGGACAAATTTTAATGATTGGGGTAACGTGAGCAATTTTCTACACGAACTAATGAAAGTAGTATATGAAGATATGGAATCAGCTTCAAAAAAGGTTAACAAAGAAGAATATTATAATAAACTTTGGTCATTAGATTATATCATTCCCAGGTTCAATATAAAAGTAGGAGAAAAAAATCTTCAGGAATTATCTCCAGGAGAAAAGGGAATTGTATTACTGATATTTTACTTAACTTTGAGTAAGGATGATTCACCATTAATAATAGATCAACCAGAAGATAATTTGGATAATCAATCAGTTTTTAAAAGTTTAGTTCCGTGTATATTAGACGCTAAGAAAAGACGCCAAATAATTATTGTTACTCATAATCCTAATATAGCAGTGGCTTGCGATTCGGAAGAAGTCATTGTTTGTAATATGGATAAATTAACAAATTCGATTTCCTATATTTCCGGTAGTTTAGAGAATCCAAGTATAAAAAAGCATATAGTTGACATTTTGGAAGGTACTAAACCTGCATTTGATTTGCGTAGTCAAAATTACTTAGCAATAGATCAGTAATATTTCCAAACGGATGTTTACTTTTTCTTAACAGTTTGTTGGAACAACTTTAGTGATTTTGTTTTGCTATTCCATAAGGTAATTTGTGTTTATCATGTGCCGATGCATATAGACTTTTAACAATAGGATCAGTAAAGAGAATATTAAGTTATTAATAATTACGGATATTGAAAATGGCAGGCCGGCGCGGGGAAATACGCTGCGCATAGGCTTTCCTTGACAAAGACGAGCGCAAGCGGTGTGCGATAAACCAGGTCATAACCCTCGATCTCGCCGGCGTCCGCATCGCGATAGAACAGCTGGCTGAGCGCAAACGCTTCCGGGTCGATGCCGACCGCATCAGGCTTGGTGTAGTCCCAAATGCGTTGCTGCAACATGAGCAGCACGTCAAAATCATGCTCCTGGATGTAAGCATAACTGAGCAGGTCGAACGAGGTCTCTATGCGCCAATTGGGCGTATCAGCAGGAACGTAGAGGCGGTAGTCGTAGTAAACCTTCAGCTTCTGCCCCGCCAGCGGTTGCAGCACCGCCTGCGTCTCCTCAAAAAAGCTCAAGCGCCAGTCATCCTCTTCGCGAGTTATTTGTGCCTGCACCATGGCGACGTCCTGCTGCAGGAAGAAGCCGAGCTGCACGATCACCAAAATGACGAGCACGTCGCGCAGGAGCTGTTTTCCGAGCAGCTTAGGGCGCTCGCCTGGCTCTGGGAAGAGCAGCACCAGGCTGGAAAGCAGCGGCAGCGCTGCCGGCAGCCAATATTGATACTTGAAATGCGCACCAACCACCACGGTGAGTGTGAGCGGGACGAACCAGCACAAAATCACCAGCGCCAGGTGCTTGTCTTTGCCCTTCAATAGCGCCCAAATGGAGGTACCTAAGGCGGTTAGCAAAAAGAGCGCACTGCCAAAATAAGTGCGTATCTCCGGCCAAGCCGCCGCCAACCCGCTGGTGTAGACCACGCCGTAACCTTCAGAAACAATCAATAGTTGTCTATAGACCGTATAGAAGTACTTCAACAGGGCGTACGGGGAGAAAAGGAAGGGGTTGGCGAGCACAAACGCGCCGGCGGTGATGCCGACGAAAGCTAACCATTTATGGAACGCACCTTTGGCAGTGAGCTTGCCCTCGCGCACGCTCAGGATGAGCAGCGGGATGATAGAGAGGAAGAAATACACGCCGATGAGCTTGGTGGCGGTGAGCACGCCAGCTATCACCGCTGCCCAGCGGTAGAACTTGCCATACCGGCGCTGGTCTTTCCATAGGAAAAAGAGCGCGAGGACCGCAAAAAGCAGCACCAGCCCATCCGGGTGCCACCAGAGGTTGTTTTTGAGCACGGCTGGGACGAGCAGCAGCAGGAGGTAAAGCAGCACCGAGCGGTAGGTGCGGAACTGGTCTTGCATGTAGACGAGCAAAAGCAGCGCGATGAGCGTGGGCAGCAAGCTAATGAACTGGCGCTCCACCAGCATGAGCAGCGGGAGATTACCAAACTGCCCCGTCCAGCGCAAGGGATACGCCACGAGAGCCGAGAGCCCAAAGAAGGGCAAGCCGTAATGGTAATAATCGTAGGTGACGAAGTATTGTAGGAAAACCTGCAGACTAGGTTTGGGGGAGGTCATGCGCTCGATGACGTAATAGTTGGCAAGCTCATCCGGCTCGAACATATTGACCATGGCGAAGTTTTCCGAGCCGACGGAATTTGGCAAGCAGGTGGCAGCAAAATAGAGCACGGAAATCAGCGCCAGCAGGATGCGCACAGCCTTGGGGTGCAGCTTCATGCGTATGATTATAACGCAGGGGAATTACATCTTGGAAGATGATGAGAAGAAAAATCAATTATTTTATTCCCATCAATTTCTATGTGCAATTAAATTTTTCGTGTATAATGAAAAAACAATCTTGTTATTTAGCTTGGTTTTCCAAAAGGAAAGGATTCCCATGAAAAATCATTTTTTTCGTATGTTGGCTTATCTTATTGTCTTAACATTTCTATTCCAACCTATTCAAACTCTTGCCAATTCAAGTCAAGTTGAAATTTCTGATAACTCATCTATGGTTGCTGCTCAAACTCCTATACCAGGTGAACCTTACGGCGAACAATTCGAAAAAGAGTTCGAAATGGAGCTTGAGGCTGAAAGACAGCGCATTTTGGAAGAGCACTTCAAAGAAGAAGGCATACCTGTGGAACTGCTAAGCCATGAATATGGCTCTGATCCTAAAGAAAAACCAGAATACATTCCCCCGAGTGATGAAGTCATTGCCCAAACCAAAGCTCAGGTGGATAGCTTTAGTTGCGATTCGGTTACTGATGTCCCCCCGATTGAATGTGAAGCTTTAGTAGCCTTATACCAAAGTACCAATGGTGCTGGTTGGGCCCATAATGATAACTGGTTGATTACCAATACGGTAGAAAATTGGTATGGGATCACTATTTCTTCTGGGCATATAGATGAAATTGCATTTTGGTATAACAATCTAAACGGCAGCATTCCCGCGGAGTTAGGTAATCTTAGCAATCTTGCTTACCTCAACCTCGGCAGCAACCAACTTAGCGGCAGCATTCCCGCGGAGTTAGGTAATCTCAGCAACCTTGAGTACCTAGATCTCGACGGCAACCAACTCAGCGGCAGCATTCCCGCGGAGTTGGGTAATCTTAGCAATCTTGATCACCTAGACCTGAACGACAACCAACTCAGCGGCAGCATTCCGGCGGAGTTAGGTAATCTCAGCAATCTTATCACCCTATGGCTGGATGGAAATCAACTTAGTGGTGGCATTCCTCCAGAGTTAGGTAATCTTGGCATGCTTCATTACCTATGGCTGAATGGAAATCAACTTAGTGGTGGCATTCCTCCAGAGTTGAGTAATCTTAGCAATCTTATGTCCCTACATCTGGATAATAACCAACTCAGTGGCAGGATTCCCCAAGGAATGGGCAACCTCAACAATCTCCAAGTCCTAGGAATGAGTGATAATAAACTCAGCGGTAGTATTCCTCCGGTATTAGGTAATCTCAGTAATCTTTATCGACTACGTCTGGATAACAACCAACTCAACGGCAGCATTCCTCCGGAGTTAGGTAATCTCAGCCATCTTGAGAACATATACCTCGGCGGCAACCAACTCAGCGGCAGCATTCCTCCGGAGTTAGCCAATCTTAGCAATCTTGAGGTCATATACCTAGGCAGCAACCAGCTCAGTGGCAACATTCCCCCGGAGTTAGGTAATCTCAGCTTTCTTAATTACTTATACCTCGAAAGCAACCAACTCAGTGGCAACATTCCCCCGGAATTAGGTAATCTCAGCAATCTGGGGTACTTATATCTGGACAGCAACCAACTCAGCGGCAGCATCCCCCCGGAGTTAGGTAATCTCAGCAATCTGGGGTACTTATATCTGGACAGCAACCAACTCAGCGGTAGAATTCCTGCGGTATTAGGTAATCTCAGTAATCTTTATCGACTACGTCTGGATAACAACCAACTCAGTGGCAACATTCCCCCGGAATTAGGTAATCTCAACAATTTGTGGTACTTATATCTGGACAGCAACCAACTCAGCGGCAGCATTCCCCTGGAGTTAGGTAATCTCAGCAATCTGCGGGACTTAGACCTAAGCGATAACCAACTGAGCGGCAACATTCCCCCGGAGTTGGGTAATCTCACTAATCTGATAGTCTTAGACCTGTCCGAAAACCAACTTAGCGGCAACATTCCATTAAGTTTTATTAATTTAGATTATTTAAGTGTATTTTACTTCTATGATACTTTATTATGTGAGCCAGATACACCAGAATTCTTGGCTTGGAAAGAAACTGTATATGACTGGGTAGGAAGTGGAATAATTTGTGGACCATATAAACAAAAATATCTAGTTGTTCCTTTAAACTGGCAAGGGACACAACAAGAATTCGAGAGTGCTGCAAGTTTACAATTAAATGAATTTATAAGCCAAGTTCCTCTAAATTCTTGTCCGGAAAAAATATTAATTAGATATCTTGATGTAAATACGTATAACTATAATGGCTTTACTTGTTCAAAAAGTGATCTAAATGATATTAGAAATTTTGTAAAAAACGAAGTAAAAATAAACCCTTCCGAATGGGATGTGGTTATTGGTTTTACTGAAACTTCACCTTGTCCGCCTACAGCTGGCAAAAGTAATACAACTGATACTATATGGGTTTCAGACTCTTCAGATATTATTGTTGCTCATGAGTTAGGTCATATCTATGATCTTTCAGATCAATATTGCAGCAATCAAGCTGGATCTAATGATCCAAGGTGTAATGATGGTGATAACCAAGGGGATGGTTGGCTCACGGGAGATATCAACTTCTTAGATGCAACCCTTCCATATGATTGCCCACCTGATGGATCTGAAGATCAAGGTGGCGCAAAATGCTGTAATTATTCATTATTAAGTCTCTGTCTTTTCAAAAATTATGGTGTTTGTTGCCGAGGCAATAAAAATAGTGCTGGTGGAAGATCAACAATGTCTTATGCGAATGCTCCTGGTCCAAGAGGGTTTGATAATCGTGAATTAGAATATTTAAGCTCAAAACCAGAGTTAAATTGTTCTGATAATCAATTCGCAAATCATCAAACTGCTTTATTAATTCCAGGTGAGATTATTGGCTTTGTATTAAATGTATCTCTCAATATTTCTAGTGATGATTTAGTTGAAGAAGAGACTATAACTGTAAGCCGTGGCAGACCCACTGCAACCTCAGTTCTGGAAGGACTTTCCGGGGATTACACCTTGCAAATTTTTGACTCTAGTCACAATGAGCTTTTATCTCAATCCTTCAGCTTGTATTTTGATTATATGGGCCCCGTATTTGAGGATGTTGACTATTCTGGCATTACTTATTCTAGTCAGGATGTCTCGTTCAGATTTCCGTTTTCCAATGCTATGGAGACGCTTAATCTCTATCATAATGATGAACTAATATATACCAAAGATTTGCCCAAACTCTCGCTTATTTATCTACCATTAATTGACAGATAAAGGATATTAACACAAGTAAATAACCAAGGGTTATGCATAATTTTATGCAAAACAATCTAAAATAAAAATACACTTTCTCATTAATAACCAACCAGCAGATTCCTTCCCCCAAAAATCTGCTGGTTTGCTTTTAACTCGGGCTGAGTGGGGCTTACTTCATGCAGCGCTTGACCATGCGGGAGAGGCGCTCGACGCCGATGCGGATGGTCTCGGGGTTGCAGGCGGAGAAGTTGAGCCGCATGGTGTTGCTTGGCCCGCCCTTGGGGTAGAACGACGCGCCGGGCACATAAGCCACCTTCTCTTCGATGGCGATGGGGAACAGCTCCAGCGTGTTGCAGCCCTCCGGCAGGGTCAGCCAGAGGAACAAGCCGCCTTGCGGTCGCGTCCAGGTGGTGCCTTCGGGCATAAAGTCCTCAAAGGCTTGCAGCATGGCATCGCGGCGCTCGCGGTAAACCTTGCGAATGTTGGCGATGTGATCCTTGAGCCAATCGCTGCTCGCCAGCTCATAGGCTAAAAATTGGTCAAAGGTAGAGGACTGCAAGTCCGCGCCTTGTTTTGCCATTACCATTTTCCGGATAACTTCCTCAGGTGCGATCACCCAACCAATGCGCAGCCCGGGCGCCAGAATCTTGGAGTAGGTGCTGGTGTAAATGACGTTGCCTCGGTACGAAACGTGGTCTGGGTCGCGCAGTTCGTCATCCAAATCCACCAGGGTCGGCAGATGCTCGCCCTCAAAGCGCAGCTGACCGTAAGGGTCGTCCTCTACAATAGGCACACCATAATGGTCCGCCAGCTCGACCAAGCGGCGCCGGCGCTCAAGCGAAAGGGTAACGCCCGCGGGGTTGTGGAAGTTGGGCAGCACGTACATGAACTTGATGTTCGTGTTGATTACCTGCTCCAACATGTCAATTTTCATGCCATCATCATCTAAGTCTACGGTTTCGTATTCTGCGCCATAGACGTTCCAGGCTTGCAGTGCGCCTAAGTAAGTAGGGCACTCCGTCAGGATGCGGTCTCCGCGGTTGACGAAGATACGGCCGAGAAAATCGAGAGTTTGCTGGGAGCCTGTCGTGATGAGGACGTTATCGGGGGTTACTTTGATGCCGTATTTGCACACATTTTGGGCGATTAGCTCCCGCAAGGGGGCGTAGCCCTCGGTTTGGCTGTATTGTAGCGCTTTAGCGCCGTTTTCGGTGAGGATTTTATCGCAAGCAGCTTTCACCTGCTCGATTGGAAAGAGTTCAGCTGCCGGAAATCCCCCGCCGAAAGAAATAATATCCGGCTGGGCGGTTACCTTGAGCAGCTCCCGGATGGCTGAGCTGGTCATTCCGGTCGTGCGGTGCGCGTAGCGATGGTCCCATGAAGTTTGCATTGTTGTTTCTCTCCTTTTTATGTTATTCAGCTATTTCATGCTGATGTTGAAAAATTTATCATCACTTGCATAATGATTTAGTTTTTTAAACCTCGTTATCTAAAATTTCTTATGGTCATCCTAACCCTGATCCTTCCCCAGCGGTAAGCGATTTTTATATGGCTCGTTCAAGCCGCTGGGAAGGGGAGTAAGAGGGGAAAGGCTAATCGTAAGTTATTCGTCATGATCTTATCGTTCCTTTGTAAAAAACCTCGAGTTGAGTAAGTTCTTTCTTCATCATTTTCAACGCTCTTATTTCATAAACCTTGGCAAAATGGTCGCCGCAGTCGGCAGGATCACCCGATCGCCGATGGTGAGCTCTGCGAGCGGTTTTTGCGGTTTATCCGAAGTACTTTGGTAGATATATATGGTGTTGCCCTCCTTGGCAGCTTTGAGATCTATGAAAGCTTGCCCAGTAAGCCAGCCATCCTGGTCAATGGCACAGCTGGTAACTTTGCCAATGACTTTGCCTTTGTCATCGACCACTAAATCACCCAGATGAGCCATGCGCACATTCTTCTCATTGAAGCGGAAGCGCACGACTACACCGGTGCGGTTGCGTTCGCGTTCGCGGAAAGCCGAGCGCCCGATAAACCAAGTGGTGTTCATCTTGACGAAGATTAAGAATCCAGCTTCGCCGACGCCCAGGTTGAGCTCTCCGCCCATTTCGTGACCGTAGAGCGGCAGCCCAGCCTCGGTGCGCAGCGAGTCGCGCGCGCCTAAGCCGCAAGGCTTGAGTCCCAGTGGTTCCCCAGCTTGCATAAGGGCATTCCATAGTGCCACAGCCTGATCAGGGTGCACAAAGAGCTCAAATGCCATTTTCTCTCCGGTGTAACCGGTGCGGGAGACGATCACGTTGATCCCGCCAACTTTTACCTCGCAGAGTTGGTTACGATTCAAGCGCAAAATCTGACGTGCATCGGCGGGTTCAACTAGCTTGAGCAAAATCTCACGGCTCTTTGGACCCTGCAGGGCAATATCCGCGCGCATATCTGCGCCTTCTTTAGGGTCCTTCAGGTTGCGCAAGATAACCTTGCGCCCTGGTGCGCGCACCCACGGACGGTCTGGGTCAACAAGGACTTTACCTTCGCGCACAGCATTGAGCCAAGCCCAATCTTTAGCTTCGTTGGCGGCATTCACCACCACGAGGTAAGTCTCCGGTGCGCGGCGGTAGATCAGCAGGTCGTCAATCACATTGGCTTGCGGATCGAGGAAATGGGTGTAGAGTGATTCGCCTAACTCTAAGGTGAGGATGTCATTAGCACAGACGGCATCGAGGAAAACCGAGGCGTTGGGTCCTTCAGCTTGAAAAACACCCATGTGTGTAACGTCGAATAGTCCAGCGGCTGTGCGCACAGCTTTATGTTCTTCGAGGATGGAAGAGTACCACACGGGCATTTCCCATCCAGCGAAAGGCACGATTTTAGCGCCAAGGGCTTGATGCACTTCGTAGAGCGGAGTGCGCTTAAGCGGCCGATCTTCCGGCTCCTGCCAAGTAAACTCAGGCAAGGCGGGTTTTTGCACTTCTTCTGGTTTGGGCATACCCACAAAGTAAGGCTTAACTATGCAGATTGGGTCACCAATCAGTTGGGAAGGTGTAATTGGTTTTGCCGGCAAGATGCGCACTGGTCCGGGAATTTGATGGCAAATGTCTGGGTCATAACAAATGTAGCCATCAGAAATGCTGTTCATCCAAGAAGCTGCCAGTCCAGCTTTTTCTGCGGGTACGGTGAGGACAAAGGTATTCGGGTCCAGACATGTCAGGACGCCGGAAACATCGCCCATGCTCGTATGCATAAGGGTGGGCTGGGATTCTCCTCGTTCAAGGGCTTCAACGTCACTGGTTAGTAAATCAATAAGATAGGAGCGGACTTTCTCACCGGAAAGCTCGAAGGCTGCCTGCTCTCCCTCATACTCATCATCCAAGTAAACATAGTGCGGTAAGCCGTGGCGGACGGTAGTCGGATCCATTGCCGGCTTGGAATCAGCAAGTTCGCGCACGCGCATGCTGACGTTCATAAGGGTTTCAAAATCCACTTTGGCATGGGTTTTCTTACCGACTTGCGCGCAGAGAAGATAAGGCGTGGTGGCACGTAAGAGTTCGGTAATCAGGTTCGCAATTGCGACCATTTCAGTTTCGACGAAGCCGCGCTGTGTGAGCCAGGTGGTGCCAAAGCGCACGCCGCTGGCAGAAAAAGCTGAAGCATCGCCTGGGATAGTATTGCGGTTAGCCACGATACCTGCTAATTCGAGGATGCGGGCAGCCATATCGCCCTTGAGCGGAATTCCATCCAAGCCGCGGAAAGACTTGGCGTCGATGAGCATTAGGTGGGTGTTGGAACCGTTATAGGGCACTCTCACCCCATTTTTCTGGAAAGCTTCCACGAGCGCGGCAGTATTTTTTAGCGTTTGGGCTTGCAACGCCTTGAACTGATCCGATTTCGCTAATTCAAAAGTAAGCGCCATGGCAGCGATCGTATTGACATGCGGACCACCTTGTTCGCCAGGAAAAACGGCTTTGTCGATTTTCTCGCCGATATCCTTGTTATGGGTGATGATCACAGCACCGCGTGGACCGCATAAGGTTTTATGCGTCGTGAAGCTAATCACATCCGCTATACCCACCGGGGAGGGGCATAACCCAGCGGCAATAAAACCGGCAATGTGGGAAACATCCGCAAAAAGATATGCGCCAACACTTTCAGCGATTTGCTTAAATTTGTTCCAATCCGGGATCCAAGGGTAGGAAGAGTAGCCAGCGATAATCACCTTTGGGTGGTTTTCCTCGGCAATTTTTGCGATCTGATCGTAATCTAAACACTCTGTTTCGGGGTCAACGGTGTAATGCAAGGCGTTATACCACATGCCCGAGCGGTTGACTGGTGAGCCGTGCGTGAGGTGCCCCCCGTGCAGTAAATTCATGCCTAGGATAGTATCGCCAGGTTTAATGAGTGCTGTGTAGACGGCATTATTGGCGGCGGCACCAGATAGGGGCTGCACATTGACCCATAAGTCTTCGGGGGCAAGCGTATTGGCAGCAAAAAGTTCGGCAGCCCGCCGGCGGGCAAGGGCTTCCACAACATTGACGTAATCCACACCCTTGTAATAGCGCAGGTCACCATAACGGCGGTAATAGCCCAGCTGCGTGGGGAGGTCTAAGATTTCAGCCTGAGTTTGCGTGCGCGTTTCCGCTCGTGGGTAGCCCTCTGCATAAAGGTTGACAAAAGGCGACCCCAGCAGTTGACGTACTGCCTTGGGAGCGATGCTTTCGCTGGGGATCATGATCAGCCGGCGTGCTTGACGCTCGGCTTCTAATTGTGAAAGTTCATTTAGGTCGAGATCTATGTCTGATAGCTTGTCGGTAAATAAAAATCCATTCATGTCATCTAATCCTTAAATAAAATAGACCCATAGGCAGGCTGTAGTTTCTTCTGCCCTGGGTTGCTTTAGTGTGAAAATTTACAGGAGGACATTCCTTTACCTGAAGAGGGAAGGTTTGCTGGAATCTGCCAAAAGCTGGCCCAGTAAATTGAGTGACCATCCTTCTGTTGTTTCCCATTTTATAAGTATACCTTATCTGTACCCTCTTGGAAAAAGAAGCGCTGTCACTTCCGAACAGCAAACGTGTTAAAAGTCGAATTGAAGGCAAATTACCTCTAACGGTATAATCCAAGCAAACATGAAAACATTTAGGTACTGCTATGAACTCTGTTGAAGAGGAACGCGAGCTGATTAAGCGCGCAAAAACAGATCCGGAAGCATTTGGAGAGCTCTACGAGTACTATGTAGAGCGCATCTATAATTACATTTACTTTCGCACGGGGAACGTACATGATGCTGAGGGTCTGACAGGCAGGGTATTCTTCAAGGCTTTGGAAGCCATCGGCAGCTACCGTGATATGGGTTTTCCTTTTTCTGCTTGGCTTTTTCGGATTGCCCATAATCAAGTTGCCAATTATCACCGAGACCGCTCCCGCAAACAAGAATTTTCCCTGGATGATATTGCAGTAGCTAACCTCTCAGAGCGGCGTAAATCTCCGGAAGCAACAGCAATCCTGCAGCAGCAGCGCGAAGATCTGCTAAAGATCCTAAAAGACTTGACCCCAATCAAACAGGAAGTCATTGTGCTTAAATTTGTGGAGAAGTTATCTAACGCCGAGATAGGAGCGGTGTTAAATAAGAGTGAAGGTGCCATAAAAAGTATTTATCATCGCACATTGGTGGAATTGCGCGAAAGGCTGGATTCCGATGATTTCTTGTGAAATCCATGTGCTTGAGGAGAAGAGTTAATGAAGAACGTTGACGGTGAGAATGGGTCCACAGTGGTAAAAGATTTAGAAGAGCGTTTGGGGCAACAGGTTTATCGCGTCTCACCCAACCCCGATTTTCGCTCAGCGCTCAAATATCACCTAAAATCCTCTAACATTTACCAGCGGCGGCGAGAAATTGGCGCGATTTGGGTGGCGTCCTTAGGGTTAACTTTGTTCCTCGTGCTGCTGGGAACCCTCATCTATGCCTTGGTGAAACCGCGCGATCTGCCCAAAGATTAAGATCATTTGGGTTGGAAGTTGCGCAGCTTAGCACGCAAGCTCTCACTATCTGGCTCGACCAGGATGGTGCCATCCGGAAAGATAATCGTTGGCACTCGGCATAAGCCACGGTTGACCTGCTTGACGAATTCGGCAGCTTGCGGGTTTTGGTCTATGTCGAACCATAAATATGGCACATTCATTTCCGCGAAGACTGCTTTAGCCCGTCGGCAGTCGCCGCACCAAGTGGTCCCGTAAAACTTGATGGGTAGTGTTTCCACTATTTATTTTTCATTGAATATCAGCAATATCCTGACCTAGGAATATCAGGATATTGCTTCCAACTAGAGAAATGATGATTTAAGCCCAGCCCTGCTTTTTACAAAGGTCAGTAATTACGGGGATCGTGACATATTCTCCACGGTTGGCGGCTAAGCCCCAGATGATCTCGACCACAAAGCCGGCAATGCGGATAATTGTGCCCAAAATAATAAAGCCAAAAAGGGCTGAAATGAGGTAAACTGCCACCCCAAAGACTAAGGATTGGGCTAAATGTGCTTTGAGGAAAGGGCGTTCGCGTTTTTCGGGGATAAGCAGCAAAATGATCGGTACAATGGGGGAGAGAATGTAGCTGAGCATTGCCCAGAGGCGGTCATCGTCGCTAATTTCAGGAGAAGGATTAAATTGTTCTGACATGTAAGCTCCTTATTGTAAATTTTAGATATTACTAAAATTGGTCAAACTTTACTTTATTATACGCAAAACTCTGGTCTTATGGTAAAAAAGATTAATAGCTTTGTCTTGGGCAAATATGATTTACCAACGGAGGTTAGCTTCCTTTGCCTGTAAATCCTACCTCGCGCAAAAAAGCCGGGTCGTTTTTCCAGTTTTTACGCGTCTTGACGTAAAGCTCGAGAAAAACTTTTTTGCCATTCATTGCTTCGATCTCCGTGCGTGCCAGTGTGCCAATGCGTTTGATCATCTCGCCGTTGCGACCGATGACGATGGCTTTTTGCGCATCGCGCTCGACGAAAATCGTCGCTTTAATATAGACCGCGCCATTTTCGCGTTCAGAGTACTCATCGGTGCGCACCGCAATGCTATAAGGTAATTCGTCTTCGAGTAAATCCATGCAAGCCGCACGGATCAACTCTGCAGCGATGTCCCGTTCGTATGTTTGGGTGACTTCGTCCTCAGGGAAGTATTGTGGCCCTTCGGGTAAGCGTTCGACCAGAGTATTAATTAATTCCTCAATACCTCTGCCCGTCTGTGCGGAGATCTGCACCACTGGAGCTTCCGGAAACAAGGCTTGATAGAGCTTGCGATGTGCGCTAAGCGTTTTGCCGTCGACTAAGTCAATTTTGTTTATCACCAAGAGCACCGAGTCTTCTTTTTGAGCTTCACGCACCAGGTCTGCCAGTTTACGGTCTTCGTCATCCGGTTTTTGGCTGCCATCTACCAAAAAAAGAATCAAGTCCGCATCGCCCAACGCAAATACTGCTTCGGAATTGATGAATTGGGAGAGCTTATCCTTAGGTTCGTGCAAGCCAGGGGTATCCACAAAAATCATTTGATATTCTGAGGTTGTACGGATGGCAAGCTGGCGTTTCCGCGTGGTTTGCGGTTTAGCTGAGACGCCGGCAATGGGCTGGCCTAAAAGCACGTTCGTGAGTGTGCTTTTGCCCACGTTGGGCTTGCCGGCAATAGCAATGAAGCCGGATTTAAAGGGAAGGTGCTGTTGGTCCATTATATTTCCTTACTGGAAGGTTTGTATAGGTTATTGTCGCTAAGTTTTACACCTTCATGGTCAAGCAGCCATGCTTTAAGCACCACGCCTTGAGGCGCGGAAAAACCATGCAGCTTGCCATCGCTGCCGATGACACGGTGGCAGGGGACGAAAAGCATCAGCGGATTGTGCGCCAAGGCGTTACCGACTGCACGAATGGCTTTTGGTTTGCCGATCTGGGCTGCAACTTCGCTATAGGTGCGCGTCTGACCTAAAGGGATCAGAGCGACCGCTGCTAAAACTTCCTGTTGGAATGGCGTTAGCTCAGAAAGATCCAAAGGCACCGAAAAGACTTTTAAGCTGCCTCTCAAGTAAGACTGCAGTTCTTCAGCCGCTTGGTGCAGGAACTTATTGGTGTTGTTTGGCGAAGGTTGCACTATAGGTGGTAGAGCACTTCCCAGCGCTGCACAGCGGGTTAAACCTTGAGGGCTGCTTTCCAGCAGGAATACTCCGATTGTGGTCTTGATGTAAATGTTTGCTTTGGGTTTATTTTGCATCGTGGTTTTATTTTATCCAATAACCCGAGAATTGAGAAAGAAGAATTTCCTTAAATTCTACTGGGAGAGTGTTAGGTCGTGATTTTCAGATAAAAATATTGCTGGAAGAAGCCTATTTCTTCACAATGAACGTGAAATGGGGGAAATCGTAGGGTAATCGTAGGTTAAGCGTCAAGCATGGTTAGGAGGGATGGGATATTATATTATCGAAAGGGCGACTTCTCTTCTTCTTCTCCTCCTTAAAACTAGTGCCGGGGTCGGCGTCCTCGGCACTAGCTGATTCTTAGCGAAAGTTTATTTCTCAAGGCTGTGAATTTCTTCTTAGGGATCCACAGCTTTTTGGATTACAATCCTGATGATATTTGAGAGGTTAAGGAGAAATTATGGAAGCCAAACGAGAAACATTTCCCATTGATATTGCCGGCGTGCACCGCGAACTACCCCTTTTTGAGGTCAAACCTGGGCTGCGCATCGCGATTCTGAACATATTGGGGGATGTCGAATTGGTCGATGCCTGTGCGGGGGCGCTGGCGGAGAAACTTAGCGGGATGATTTATGACGTCATCCTGACGGCCGAGTCCAAAAGCATCCCGATGGCGCACATGCTCGCTAAGGTGACACAAAAGCCTTATGTGGTCTTGCGCAAAGAATGGAAGCCCTACATGGGCGATGCGCTTGTTGCTGAGACCCTATCAATCACCACCGGCAAACCCCAAAAACTTTACTTGGATGAGAAAGACCGCTCCCTAATCGCTGGGAAGCAGGTGTTAATTTTAGATGACGTGATTAGCACCGGCTCAACCTTGCAAGGGATGCGTTTGGTGATAGAGAAAGCCGGCGGAAAAGTTGCAGGCGAATCGGCAATATTAACCGAAGGCGACCGCGCTGAATGGATGCGCATTATCTCGCTCGGTCATTTGCCAGTATTCTACGATTAGTCCTTTTTGAATTTCACGAGACCGATAAAGTGCTTATTCGGGTTGGGCTTGAATATGGCTTTGGAGGGGGAATCTTGGCTTGGGCGTTTGACTTCCCTGGCTGCTTTGCCTACGGTCAGGATGATGCTGAGGTGATGCTGAACTTCGCACGCAATCTGCTTGCCTATGAAGCTTGGATTAATTTGCATGCTGATCAAGCTTGGTTCAACCTCATTAACCTCGATTTTCGGATTGTTGAAGTGTTTAAGCCTGAAAATGCAAGCTGTATGGCGAGGAGCTCTAAACCGGCGGCATTCTTTGAAGATGACTTCCGTACCCTGACGCAAGATGAGGTGCAACATGCACTCGCGGTTTATAGCTGGCAGCGGGAGGAGTTGCTTGCGGGTTTGGAGTTCCTGCCAGAAGCAGCTTATGCTCGTGCAGAGCAAAGAACAGGTAAGACAATCCCAGCAATGGTGAGCCAAATGACGCTGGATTGCTACGATATCCTCGCGACATTAAAGTCGCCGCTGCCGCCGTTCCCCACCAAAAAAGAGGCGTTTGCTCAGCTTGATTTCACCACCGAGCTCGTTCGGGGTACTTTGCCAGCCTGGGCAGGGGTTAAGGCGATATGCGAAGTTAGTGGAGAGTTGTGGTCCCCCAGAAAAGCTATTCGCCATTTGCTTTGGCGCCAGTGTGAGGGAATCGAGCAAATTAAAGCGTTGGTAGGTTAAAGTAAACCAGGCGCCTCACCTGCGCCTGGTTTACTGTCGATCAAGATATTGTATTGTCACAACATGATCCTGATTTGAACAAATTTGAAAGGAGAGAAACAATAGATGTTCAAATCAGTCATTATATTAACACACGTTGATTAATACAAGGCTAAAAGATTGTTAGGGTTTTGTTAAATTTATTTCTTCCTTACCGTAGTTTGGGCTTATTTGATCAACTTTGGCGAGCTCCTTAAGTTTAATATCCTTTGCCTATCTGAAAGCAGCTGTAGAAAAGTTGCTGAAGGTTTTATCCGAAAAAAATGGGTTTATGCTATGATTATTGCAGCCGGAAGCCTATGAAAAAGCACGCGTCAATTCTGCCTTATATTCTCCTTAACATCCTCGTTTCAGCGTTAACGGTGTCGCTGGTGCTCTTTATCTGGGAGCGCACCCATACAAGCACCTTGCCAACTGCGCAGCCCACGGCTCTGCGCACATCGCCGGAAGTTAACAGTGCAACGGTAATAACACCTGAACAAACGCCCAGCCTTAGCGCAGAGCTTAAACTCTCGCTCGAAGCCGTTGTGGGTGTGGGGGACCTGAGTTTGGAATACATTCTCATTCGAAATAATGGCGAGGGAGCGGTGAATCTGGCTGGCTGGCAGTTGGTTGGGCCAGAGGGCGAAGTTTATACTTTCCCCAATTTGCGCCTTAATCAGGATGGAGCCGTACGCTTGTATTCTAAGAGCGGCACTGACTCGGTTATCGAGCTTTATTGGGGCGCGGAAAAAGCCCTGTGGAGCTCTGGCGATGAATTAACCCTCAAAAACCCAACCGGCATAATTTACTCAACTTATCAAGTACCATAAGGAAAAGCGTATGTCTCAAGCTCTCTACCGCATTTGGCGCCCAGCCTCCTGGGAGGAAGTCGTCGGTCAAGATCACATCATCCAGACGCTTAAAAACGCTGTCACAGCGGATAAGGTCAGCCAGGCATATCTTTTTGCTGGGCCCCGCGGCACAGGAAAGACCACAACAGCACGCCTGCTGGCGAAAGCAGTCAACTGCCTGGACCCGGACCTGAGCAAAAGGCCTTGCAATGCTTGTGAGAATTGCATTGCGGTTAACGAAGGTCGCTTCTTGGATCTGATCGAGATCGATGCAGCTTCCAATACCAGCGTAGATGATATTCGTGAGCTGCGCGACAATATCAACTTCTCGCCTAGCCAAGGGCGCTTTAAGGTGTATATCATCGATGAAGTGCACATGCTTTCCACCTCAGCGTTCAATGCGCTGCTCAAGACGCTCGAGGAACCGCCAAGCCACGTGATCTTTGTGCTGGCGACAACCGAAATTCACAAAATCCCTGCAACGGTGCTTTCACGCTGCCAACGGCACGAATTTCGGCGCATACCGGTTCAAACAATTATCGAAAAACTAAAGCTGCTTTGCGCTCAGGAGCACATCGAGATCGAGGATGAAGCGTTGAGCTTGGTGGCGCGCCAAGCCACCGGCAGCCTGCGAGATGCTATCTCCCTCATCGACCAACTATCCTCAATAGGAAAAATGATCACGCTGGAGACGGCACAGAATATCCTGGGTACAGCTACCAGCCAAGCGGTGCTCGACTTGGGTCAGGCGATTCAAGATCACGATAGCGCACGCGGATTAGAGCTAATCCACACGGCGTTGGATGCCGGCACAGATCCGCGCCAGTTTGCCCGCCAAGTGGTGGACTACTTGCGCACGCTGCTGGTGATAAAGCTTAATGGCAGCAAGGATTTGGAACTGCTGCCCGAAGTGCGCAGCTTGATGGAGGCACATGCTCAAAATTTCAGCACTGAACAATTGATAGCCACCATCAACCAGTTCAATGCTGCTGCAACCGACCTGAAAGCCAATTGGCACCCAGGTTTGGGTCTGGAGTTAGCTTTTGCTGCTTCGCTCACGGCTCCAGCTGAGCAGCCAAAGACATTTATCGCTGAGCCGATAAGCCATCCGGTCACTTCTACCTCCCGTCACCCAGCAAAAACGGGCACTGATGCCACAGAGACGAATATTGGTACCCCAAAGGTTAGTTCACCCGTCGATTCCAGTAAAATCGTGAGTGCACCACAGCCCGCTCAGGTAACTTCTGCACTAGTGGACTTCAACCTGGATAATTTACAGGAACGTTGGGATCAGATCAAGCGGGAAGTGCGCCAAATGGACCAAGTGGCGGGGGCGCTGCTCAACTCTTCCCGGATTGTAAGTGCCAATGACGGCTTACTCACCTTGGGCTTTAGCAGCGACCTGCTGCGCGAAAAAATGATGAGTGAAAAAATGCTGCGCTCTGTGCGTAAGGTGCTTTCCAAGTATTTTCTCCAGGTAATTACGATTAACAGTATCGTGATCAGCAAATCTGAAACTGAAAGCGGTGCTGCAGATGTCATCCCCAACGGGCTTGTGGATATGACCCTGCGGGAACTTGGCGGCAGAGTGCGCAAAACGACGACTATAAATTCAAACGAAAAGAAGGATGATGCCAATGGCTAAAGGATTCAATTCACCTCGTTCACCCCGCGGGGGTGGAAACATGATGGCACAACTTGCCAAACTGCAAGAACAAATGGCGGCTGCCCAAGAAGAAATCGCGCAAGCCCGCGTAACCGAAAGCGCCGGCGGAGGCGCAGTTACGGTCACCATGAGCGGCGACCAGAAATGCTTGGAGATCAAGATTCAAGAAGATGTGCTCCAGGATGCTGACGTCGAGATGTTGCAGGACCTGCTGCTTACCGCGATCAATAAAGCTTTAGATAGTGCCCGGGCTCTTTCGGAAGAAAAAATGGCTCCGTTTACCAGTATGTTAGGCGGGATGGGCTTAGGTTAGTCAGGTTTTCATGCGCACCTTACCCGATTCGGTACAAAACTTGATCGATGCCTTTGCCAAGCTACCTGGCATTGGGCCGAAAACGGCTTCCCGGCTGGCTTTTTATCTGCTAAAGGCGCCTGATGAGGCTGCTTTAGGCTTGGCAGAAGCCTTAGAACAGCTCAAGCAGCAAACGCAGCAATGCTCGGTGTGTTTCAACATCACCACCGTAGGGCAAGATCCGTGTGAAATCTGTGCTTCACCAGACCGCGATGATGGCTTGATTTGCGTGGTGGAAGAGCCGTTGGATGTGCTGGCGATCGAGCGCACGGGAGCCTATAACGGCAAATATCATGTCTTGCTGGGTGTACTATCACCTATTGAAGGCATTGGCCCCGATCAAATTAAAATCTTTCCGCTGCTGGAGCGTCTGAAGACGCACCCCGTACGCGAAGTGATTATCGCTACTAACCCCAGTATGGAAGGCGATGCAACGGCGCTTTACCTGCAGCAGCGCATTGCGCCATTAGGCATCAAGGTTAGCCGGCTGGCGCGCGGGCTGCCGGTCGGCGGGGATATTGAATATGCGGATCAGAGCACGCTGCTGCGTGCCTTAGACGGCCGGCAAGCGATGGAGTGAGCCGCAGCGGTTGGTTTCAAGTATAATTTCCCCAATCTAGTCATCTTCTCATTGAGGGAGCTTGTTTATGGTTTTAACCGGAGCTGAAATCCGTCAATCGTTCATCGACTTTTTTGTGGCGCGCGGCCATACGTACGTCCCAAGTGCTTCTCTCGTGCCGGGTGGGGATTCCACCCTGCTTTTCACCAACGCCGGCATGGTGCAGTTCAAAGATGTCTTCCTCGGGACCGACACCCGCCCGTATACCCGCGCGGTCAACGCGCAAAAATGCATGCGCGTCTCCGGAAAACATAACGACCTTGACCAGGTGGGGCGCGATAACACCCATCACACTTTCTTCGAGATGCTGGGCAACTGGTCCTTTGGCGATTACTACAAAAAAGAAGCCATTTCCTGGTCCTGGGAGCTGCTCACCCAGGTGTGGGGCTTAGACAAAAACCGCATTTGGGCGACCACATTCAAGGATGAGCTAGGGCAAATTCCGGAGGATAACGAAGCTGCGCAAGTTTGGCTCAGCCAGCCGGGCTTCGACCCCAGCCACCTGGTTACCTCGGGGCGTAAAGATAACTTCTGGGAGATGGCAGAAACTGGTCCTTGTGGACCGTGTACCGAAATCCATTGGGACCTAGGCCCAGAGGCTTGCGAGAAACAAGGCGAACCCGGGCATGTCTGCGCAGTCAACGGCGATTGCGGCCGCTTCACCGAGATTTGGAATAACGTATTTATCCAATATAACCGCCTTTCGCCCAGCGAGCTCGTCCCGTTGCCCAAGCGGCATGTGGATACGGGCATGGGCTTCGAGCGCATTGTCGCCATCATTCAAGGCGTGCGTGGCAATTACGACACCGACTTGCTCGCGCCGCTGCTGGACGTGGTACAAGCCCTTGCCGGCCATACGCGCGAGCAGCGCCAACAGAACTTGACGCCTTACCGCGTCATTGCTGACCATGTGCGCGCCGCCACCTTCCTCATCGCTGATGGCGTTGTGCCGGGGAACCTTGGCCGCAACTACGTCTGCCGCATGATCATCCGCCGAGCTGCCCGCTTTGCACGTAAATTGGACTTGACCGAGCCTTTTATGGCACACGTTGCAGCGAAAGTCATCGAGATTTACACGGGATCTTATCCCGAGGTCAAGCAGAGTGAAGCCCTGATCTTTGATACGCTTACCCGTGAGGAGCAGCGCTTTGCCGAGACGTTGGATGCAGGCTTTGCCGAACTCAACCGCCTGATGACTGCTATGCGCGCTGAAGGGCAAACTGTTTTGGATGGCAAGGCTGCCTTTGATCTTTACGCGACCTTGGGATTTCCATTGGAGATCACGCGCGATATTCTGGCTGAAGAGGGATTAAGCGTGGATGAAGCCGGTTTTTACCAAAGCATGGAAGAGCATCGTATCGCCTCCGGGGCTGGAAAAGCCTTTGGCGAGATAGGCGGTAAAAACGTGGAGAATTACCAGCGCGTGCTGCAGGATTTGGTCACTGCCGGCAAGCTTGGCGCCCAAGGCGTAGCCTATAACCCTTATGACCGTTATGAGGCGGCATCTCCTTTACTTGCGATATTCCAGAACTCGCAGCCCGTGCAAGAAGCGCAAGCCGGCGATAATGTAGAGCTGCTGTTAGCCGATACCTGCTTCTATTTGGAATCCGGCGGGCAAGTCGCTGATAGCGGCATCATCACCTCGGACCCGCCCAGCAAGTGGGAAGTAAAGGTAGATGAGGTGCGCCGGCCGGCAGCTGGTGTGATTGTGCATGCTGGGCATGTGGTTTTTGGCACGCCCAAGGTGGGGGATCGTGCAATTGCACGGGTCGATCGGGAGCGCCGCAGGGCAATTATGCGCAACCATACTGCCACGCACCTTTTACATGCTGAACTGCGCAAGGTCTTAGGCGATCAGGTGCGACAGGCGGGCTCACTGGTAGCACCGGATCGGCTGCGTTTTGATTTCACCTACCCCAAGGCTATCACCCAAGATGAACTTGCCAAGGTAGAAGCGGGTGTAAATCGTGAGATTTTCGCTGAGCATGACC
>Ga0208826_1000360_pt1 | contig 49207 bp, 44 predicted proteins | sample AD_UKC115_MetaG_FD_184451 | JGI IMG/M metagenome (GOLD analysis project Ga0208826, IMG submission 184451) | Active sludge microbial communities of municipal wastewater-treating anaerobic digesters from Hong Kong - AD_UKC115_MetaG (SPAdes)... | ecosystem: Engineered > Bioreactor > Anaerobic >... | reverse complement strand
GAAAGAAGCGCTGACCGCCGAGCCTGTTTCCGTTCAGCTGAAAATGTGAGTAAAGAGAGGTTAAACCATGGCAAAACCTAAAGTAGCATCAGATTGGTTGGCAGGCTGCGCTGGCTGCCACATGTCTTTCCTGGATATGGACGAGCGCATTGTGGAGCTGCTCAAACTGGTAGACTTGCGCGCCACACCGATTACAGACCTGAAAGAACCAGATAAAGACGGCGTGGATGTAGGCATCCTGGAAGGCGGGATCAGCAACACCTACAACGAAGAGGTGGCAAAAAAAATGCGCTCGCGCTGCAAAATCTTGGTGGCGCTTGGTGATTGCGCCGTCTTTGGAGGCGTACCTGCTATGCGCAACTTCACTGGCGATCAGGCTGCTCTTGAACGCGCTTACATGCAAACGGAAAGCACCGACGAAAGCGGCAAAATCCCAGATGACCCCGAACTCGCCCAAATGGTGCATGTCCGTCCGGTAAGCGACGTGGTGAAGGTAGATGTATTCCTGCCGGGCTGTGCACCCAGCGCTGATGCAATTTTCTATGTACTTTCTGAGCTCGCCCAGGGCAGAACTCCCGAAGTCTCTGGCGATTATAACGACTGGCATTAGGAGGACAGATGACTGCCCAAAAAATAACAATTGAACCCGTAACCCGCATCGAGGGACACGCCAAAGTAACTATCCACCTCAAAGAAGATGGCTCGGTGGAGCATGCTTACTTCCATGTGAACGAATTCCGTGGCTTCGAAAAATTCTGCGAAGGCCGGCTGGTGCAGGAAATGCCCCAGATCACCCCGCGCATTTGCGGTATATGCCCCGTGAGCCACCACTTAGCAGCCGCCAAGGCAGGCGATGCTGTCCTCGGCTGCCCACCCCCCAGACCAGCTGCACTTTTACGCGAACTCATGCACATGGGTCAGGTGATTCAGAGCCACGGCATGCACTTCTTCGAGCTGGCTGGGCCGGACTTGATCCTTGGCTTTGACCATGATCCAGCTACGCGCAATGTGGTTGGGCTAGTGCAAGCCGACCCCGAACTCACGCTCAAAGCTGTCCGTCTGCGCAAATTTGGCCAAGCTATCATCAGCGAGCTTGGCGAACGCAGCGTTCACCCTACCTTTGCCGTGCCAGGTGGTGTGAGCCATGCATTCAACACAGAATCGCGCGACCGCTTGCTGGCAGGGCTGGATGAGCAAATTGCTACTATTCAAACCGGATTGCAGATTGCCGCCCGTTGGGTAGAAGCGAACCTGGATACTATTCGAGAGTTTGCTGTTTTCCCCACCGGCTATATGAGCCTTGTCACGCCGCAAAACAGCTTGGAGCTGTATGACGGCCAGATCCGCTTGGTTGGGCGGGATGGGCAACAGCTGGAAAAGTTCGACTCGCAAAGCTACCTGGATTACATTGCCGAGCATGTGGAGCCATGGTCTTATCTCAAATTCCCTTACTATAAGAAGCTTGGTTACCCGCAAGGTGTTTATCGCGTGGGACCGCTAGGGCGGCTCAATGCCATTGATCAAATCGACACACCCTTAGCTAACGCCGAATTTCAGCGCTTCAAAGCACTCAATCATGGCTTGCCAGTCGAAAACACACTGCACTATCACTATGCTCGCCTCATCGAGACACTTTTCGCCGCCGAGCGCGCACGAGTTTTGCTCGAGGATCCCGATATCCTTAGCAGAGATATCCTCAACACGCACCAAGAGCCACGCGAACAAGGCGTCGGTGTGATTGAAGCGCCGCGCGGAACGTTGATTCACCATTATTGGATTAATTCCTATGGCCAAATCAGCAAAGCCAATTTAATCGTCGCTACCGGGCACAACAACTACGCCATGAGCAAAGCCGTGGATGATGTTGCCAAGATCTACGTGCACGGCCCAGAAATTAGCGAAGGCATGCTCAACCGCGTTGAACACGCCATCCGTGCACATGACCCCTGTCTCTCCTGCTCCACGCACGCCGTCGGCAGCATGCCTATGGAAGTGAGTATTTATGATCCGCACGGGAACTTGCTGCGGGTGATAAAGCGCTAAGCAAATCGAAAGGAAACTCGCCTCCCTTTTTGGTATGATTTAAGGGAGGCTTTTTTATGAGCACCTCAGTGAACCCAAAAACTTTGGTGATTGCCTATGGCAACCGCGACCGTCAGGATGACGGCGCCGGCTGGCATATCCTAGCGCAAGCGGCAAGCCAGCTAGGCTTGCAAGCTCCGGAGCTTCCCGGTGAATGGATCGAGAGCGAAGAGGGCAGCCTGCGTCTGCTCTACCTCTACCAGCTGCTGCCTGAATTAGCGGAGAACTTCATCGATTACGCCCAAGTTATCTTTGTGGACACCCATAACTCACCCGAACTGCCGAAGCTGGTTTTCGAGCCAGTCAGTCCTGCGTGGGAACACTCAGCGTTTACACACCACTTGTCCATTGGCGAGCTGCTGGCGATCACGCAGACGCTTTATGGCTGTTGCCCCGCTGCCTGGCTGCTCTCTGTGTGCGGTTACGCGTTTGAGTTCTCCCAAACACTTTCGCCGCAAACTGCAGCTCTGGTTAATCAAGCCGCAGCCCTGCTCTGCTCCCATCTCCATCAGGAATCTTCCCCTGACCTACCTAAAGCACACCAAAAGGAATAGCCATGCCTAAAGCTTATAGCCAAACCCCCATCTGGCGCTACCGCCAGGGAGCCCTTGAAAACACGCCAGAAAGCACTCTGATTGTGCGCGAACACGCCGCTACGCTCTTTGTCAATGGCGAGCCTTGGCTGACTTTTATCTGCTCCCCCATCGCGCTGGAAGCGCTAGCCATTGGCTTTCTCTTCAACGAAAACATCATTAGCAGCCTCGATGAGGTTAAGGGCGTGAAACTTGAAGATGAGAACCGCCGTATCGAGGTACAGCTGAGTCACCCCGTGCAAAAGCCAGAGCAATTTCACCGCACTTCCACGGGCGTTAGCCTGCAGCCCATTCTTGCTGAACGTAAAGTAGGTGCAGATTTCACTATCCAAGCTAGCAAAGTAATCGCGCTTTACGATCAACTGATGGCGCAGCAAACGTTGCACGATCAAGTCGGCGGTTTCCATAGTGCCGGTCTGAGCGATGGTGAAGGCGTCCCCATCATTGTCGAGGATCTGGGCCGGCATAACTGCGTGGATAAGCTCGCTGGGCTGTACCTGCTGCAAGGTGCCCAGTTTACACCCCGAGCGCTTTTACTCAGCGGGCGCATCAGCTCCGAGATGGTCTATAAGACACTGGCTTTGAGCATCCCGCTCATCGTTTCGCGTACCTCGCCAACTTCGCTGGCTGTGGAAATCGCGGAATCAGCCGGCATCACACTCATTGGCTATCTGCGCAAAGGGCAGTTCGACGTTTATAGCCACCCTGAGCGCATTATGGCTGAGTGAAGTTGCCTCACTCAGGCACATGGTCACCCGCCTGAAAAGGATATAATACCAAGCATGCATGAATTAGCCATTACTGAGAGCATCCTGGAGATTGCAACCCAAACTGCCAAGGAGCATGCTGCCACGAAAGTCACGGATATTTACCTGCGGCTTGGGCAGCTTTCCTCGATTGTGGATGAATCGGTGCAATTTTATTGGGATGTGATCAGCCAGGGGACGCTGGCTGAAGGTGCCCAGCTACATTTTATGCATGTGCCAGCACGCTTGCGCTGTAAGGACTGCGGCACAGAATTCGAATTAACCGAGGAAATGAACCCGTGCCCGGCTTGCCAGAGCATAGCCCTGGAGATCATCCAGGGGGAAGAATTCCAGGTCGATGCAATTGAAATCTTAGATGAGGTAATCAATGACCCAAAAAGTTGAAGTTGTCCGTAAAATTTTAGACTCAAATGACCGCTTGGCTGCCGGTAATCAGGCTCGGCTGGACGATATGAACGTTTTCAGCATCAACCTGATGGCTTCACCTGGCGCCGGCAAGACTAGCCTGATCCTGCAAACGATCAGCCAACTACCCCCCGAAATCAAGGTGGGCGTGGTAGAGGGCGACACCGCCCCGGTCACGATTGATGCCGACAAAATCGCCGAAAAAGGCACCCCGGCGGTGCAAATCAACACCGGCGGGCAGTGCCATCTGGATGCCGTTCTACTCGAGCTTGGGCTCAACCAACTGCCGTTGGAGGAGCTTAACCTCGTGATCGTCGAGAACGTCGGAAATCTCATTTGCCCGTCTTCTTTCAAGCTGGGCACGCATGCCAATGTGCTCGTGGCGTCCATCCCCGAGGGCGATGATAAGCCCTATAAATATCCGAATATTTACCGCGGGCTGGATGTGCTCGTGATCAATAAAATCGACCTGCTGCCTTACCTGGATTTCCGCATGGATTACTTCAAGCAGGGCGTGGAGATGCTCAACCCTGGGCTGCAGGTTTTTGAAGTCTCCTGTAAGACAGGCGAAGGCATCCCAGCCTGGATCGAATGGCTGAAAGCCCATATTCCCGCTAAAGCCGAAACTGCCAAGGAGTAAGCCACATCAACCAGCGCATTCATATCACCGGCATCGTGCAGGGCGTCGGCTTCCGCCCTACGGTCTATTTGCTGGCACAAAAGCATGCCCTTACCGGCTGGGTACTCAATTCTGCGCACGGTGTCGAAATTGAAGTCAGCGGCAGCCCCGCGGCTTGTGCTGCATTTGTCCAAGACTTGCAGCTCAACCCACCGCCGTTAGCGCATATTGATAGCTTTGAGGTGAAACCATCTGAGCCGCAGGTTTATCCTGCTTTCGTGATTCGCGAGAGCCAGGATAAGGCGGGGGACTTCCTGCCCGTTTCGCCGGATCTGGCGATCTGCCCGGATTGCCGGCGCGAACTTTTTGACCCAGCCGATCGGCGCTACCGCTACCCTTTCATCAACTGCACCAACTGCGGTCCGCGCTTTACTATCGTCCAATCCATCCCTTATGACCGGCCCAACACCAGCATGGCGGGCTTTGCGCTCTGCCCCGACTGCGCCGCGGAATATCACGACCCTACTAACCGCCGCTTTCACGCCCAGCCGATTGCCTGCCCCGTCTGTGGGCCGCAAGTTTGGTTCGAAGCAGGTGGTCAAAAGCTTGCCGAGCGCGAAGAGGCTCTTCAAACTGCACGGGGGTGGCTGGCGGAGGGCAAAATATTGGCTGTCAAAGGCCTGGGCGGATTTCACCTGGTGTGCGATGCCGCCAACGCTGCGGTTGTGCAGACCTTGCGCGAGCGCAAGCACCGCACGGGGAAACCTTTCGCCCTCATGGCATTTGACCTAGCCACCATCGAAAAATATATAACCCTAAGCCCAGCTGCCCGCCGGCTGATCAGCGCACCTCAGTCGCCCATCATCCTGGCAGAAATGACCGAGGCTGGTAAGATGCTCGCCCAAATTGTGGCTCCCGACCAAACCCGCTTAGGTTTCATGCTGCCCTATACGCCGCTGCACCTGCTGCTGCTGGAGCCGGAGCCAGGATACCCAGAGGTGCTGGTGATGACCAGCGGCAATCTGAGCGAAGAACCGATCGCTTTTGAGAACGACGAAGCACGCGAACGTTTGGCGAGTCTGGCAGACGGCTTCCTGATGCACGACCGACCGATCTATATGCGCATCGACGATTCCGTTGTGACCATGCTGCGCGAGAAGCCTTACCTCGTGCGCCGAGCGCGCGGCTTTGCCCCGCAGCAGCTGCGCCTGCCGTGGGAGGCAATGCCGCTCCTAGCCACGGGCACCGAGCTCAAGAACACATTCTGCCTGACGCGCGAACGCTACGCCTTCGTCAGCCATTACATAGGCAACCTGGAAAACCAGGAGACTCTAAGCGCCTTCGAGCAGGCTATCCCGCACTACAAGCATGTTTTTCGCATCCAGCCGAAAGCGCTGGCTTGCGACCTGCACCCCGATTACCTCGCCACGCGCTACGCCCAAGCACGCAGTCAAGCCGAAAGCCTGCCCTTGGTGGCGGTGCAGCACCACCATGCGCACATTGCCAGCTGCATCGCCGAAAATGGCTGGGCGAGCCACGAGCCAGTCATCGGTCTGGCCTACGATGGCACCGGCTACGGCACCGACGGCACCATCTGGGGCGGAGAAATTCTGATTGCAGGTTACAAGGGCTTTACGCGCCGCTTTCACCTGGCGCCAGTACCTTTGCCTGGCGGGGACTTGGCCGTGCGCAAGCCGGCGCGCATGGTGCTGAGCTATTTGCTGGCTGCTGGGGTAGATGTCGAAGACTCAACCCTCGCACCTGTAGCTTACCTGACAACCGCGGAAGCCCAGGCTGTAAGCCATCAGGCACGCACCGGTTTCAATGCGCCACTCACCAGCAGCATGGGAAGGCTGTTCGATGCGGTGGCTGCCCTGATCGGTCTGTGTGAAGAAATCAGTTACGAAGCGCAGGCAGCCATGGCGCTGGAGAGCGCCGTAGACCCACAGGAAAGCGGTTTTTACGAGATACCGTTGGAGAATGACGTCATCAACCCGTTTCCGATGATTCGCGCTATTGTGGCAGATCTCAAAACTGGTGTGAGCGAGGGAACCATCGCGGCGCGCTTCCACAACAGCCTGGTGTGGATGTCCGTGGCGGCTTGCCGGCAAATCCGCGAGGAAACCGACCTGCACACGGTGGCAATTTCAGGGGGGGTGTGGCAGAATATGAGGTTGATGAATTCGATCCTGCCGGCGCTGGAAGCAGAAGGTTTTACGCCGCTCATTCACACCAAGCTGCCCCCCAACGATGGTTGTGTCTCGCTCGGGCAAGCTGCAGTGGCTCTGGCGCGTCTGCTAGAATAAAAAGAGGAAAAATGTGCTTAGCAATCCCTGGGAAAATACTTGAAATCTATGAGCGCGATGGCACACTCATGTCTAAGGTCGATTTTGGCGGGGTGCAGCAGGAAGTCTGCCTGGCTACCACCCCTGAGGCTCAAGTTGGGCAGTACGTGATTGTGCACGCCGGCTTTGCGCTCAACCTGCTTTCCGCTGAAGAAGCGGAGGAAACCCTACGTTTGCTCAAGGAGCTGGAAGATTCCAACCAAGCGGATGAAAACCTTGGCGAGGGCGAGTGAACGCTTCCGCCCCTCTGGATTACCGCAGTGCCGAGCTGACGCGCAAGTTTATCGAGCAAATCCGGCATATTACTACGCAGCCATGGAATATCATGGAGATTTGCGGCGGGCAGACGCATGCGCTCCTGCAATACGGAATCGACCAGCTGCTCCCGCCCGAGATCACGCTCATCCACGGGCCTGGCTGCCCAGTGTGCGTCACCTCGCTGGAGGCGATTGAAACCGCGCTGCAAATTGCCGCTCAGCCTGGGGTGATTTTCACCACCTTCGGCGATATGCTGCGTGTACCGGGTAACCATCAGGACCTCTTCAGCGCAAGGGCTAACGGCGCCGATGTCCGCGTGGTGGTTTCGCCCATGGATGCGGTGGGGCTCGCGCAGGCTGAGCCCGAGCGCCAGGTGGTTTTCTTCGCCATTGGCTTTGAGACCACGGTGCCTTCGATTGCCGCCAGTATTCTGCATGCTGAGCGCAACCACATCACCAACTTCAGCATCCTGCCAGCCAATGTGCTCGTGCCGCCGGCGATCCACGCCATCCTGAGCAGCCCCGAGAACCGCGTGAACGGCTTTTTAGCTGCCGGTCACGTCTGCGCCGTGATGGGCTACTGGGAATACGAGCTGATTGCTGCACAGTACCACACCCCTCTCGTGGTCACTGGATTTGAACCCGTCGATCTGGCTCGCGGGATTTACCAAACCGTCCGCCAATTGGAAGAAGGGCGCTGCCAGGTGGAGAACGCTTATTCCCGCGCCGTTACGCGCGAGGGCAACCGCACGGCGCAAGCTTTAATCAACCATGTGTTCGAACCCGTCGACCGCCAGTGGCGTGGCATCGGGCTGATTCCGCGCTCAGGCTTGGGCTTGCGCGCAGCTTACCGCAGCTTCGACGCCTTAGAGCGCTTCCCCGTGGCTTTTAATACGCTGGTGGAGTCGCCTTTGTGCATCGCTGGGCAAGTGTTACGCGGCGTTGCCACCCCGCATGACTGCCCTGCCTTTAGCCGCGAGTGTACTCCCAGTTCACCCTTAGGAGCGCCGATGGTCTCCTCGGAAGGCGCCTGCGCGGCGTATTACCGCTACCAACGGGTAAAGCCATGAGCGAAGCCAATTTCCCCTCCATGCAAGGCCCGGTTTGCCCGCTGCCCCTCAACCAACACGACCAAATCGTGATTGGGCATGGCAGTGGCGGCCTGATGACGCATGAGCTCATCCGCAACTTGTTTCAGAAATATCTTGGCAACCCCACGCTAAACGCCAGCAACGACGCCGCCATCCTTACTACGTCTAATGAAATGCCGGCTGGCTTACGGCTGGTCGTTTCCACAGATGCACATATTGTTACACCGTTGTTTTTCCCTGGCGGAGATATTGGCCGGCTGGCAATCTGTGGCACAGTGAACGATGTGGCTATGATGGGCGCCCAGCCACGCTACCTGACCGCCACCTTCATCCTCGAGGAAGGTTTGCCACTCACGACGCTGGAAGCCGTCCTGCGTTCCATGCAAGCCGCCTGCAAGGAAGCTGGGGTTAGCATCATCGCCGCCGATACCAAAGTCACCGAAAAAGGCAAATCTGATGGGCTTTTCATCAGCACGAGCGGCTTTGGCTGGCTTCCAGAAGGGCGCCAAATCGCTGGCGATCAAGCTCAACCAGGGGATGCCGTTTTGGTCTCCGGACCTATTGGCAATCATGGCATAGCGGTAATGCAAGCCCGTGGCAATTTGGGCTTCCAATCCGAGGTGCGCTCGGATACCGCACCCTTGAACGCGTTGGTCTGGGGTTTATGCCAGGCAGTCCCTTCTGTTCACGTACTGCGCGATCCCACCCGCGGTGGCTTAGCCACTACGTTAGCTGAAATTGCGATGCAATCCCAAGTCTGCATCACCTTAGAAGAAGCTGCCATCCCCATTGACCAGCCCGTACGCAAAGCCTGCGAACTGCTCGGCTTGGACCCGCTCTATTTGGCGAATGAAGGCAAAATGATCATCATCCTGCCCGAAGCAGACGCCCCCACCGCGCTTAGCTATCTGCGAGCCAAGCGCTATGGTGAGGGTGCCCAGCTCATCGGCAAGGTGAGCGCAATGCCAGCTGGGCAGGTCTGGCTGCGCACTCCCTTGGGCACCACGCGCGTGCTCGAGATGCTCGCCGGCGAGATGCTGCCCCGCATCTGTTAATGATTTGCTTCTTGTTCTCGCCGATCTCCCGATCCTTGGTCTCGGTGGTGAGGACACCAGCAAGAGCAAAAACAAGTAGCCCAAAATTCACCTGAAGAACCCCACCGCTTGACAAAAGGTTTCGGCATTGTATACTTACTGCGCTATCCTTAAAGAGAAGGTATAAAATGAAAGTTGATTTTCAAGAAACCACCAAAGACTTACTCAAACGCATTGATATCCACAGCCAATATGGCAGCCGCGATATCGATACCTGGATGTTAGAAATCTTACAACTGCAAAAAGGCATCAAGATCTTAGATGTGGGCTGCGGCGCCGGCAAGCAATGCTTTTCCTACTACCACGCCCTGGAGGGCGATGCCGATATCACCGGCACAGACGTCTCCGAATCGCTGCTCGCCCAGGCGCGGGAAGAAAACAAAAAAGTCAATCACGCTATCAATTTCCAACAGCTTGATTTCAATCAACCCTTCAATCTGCCATCCGACTCTTTCGACTTGGTCTCGGCTTGCTTCGCCATTTACTACGCGCAAGATATCCCCTTCACGCTCAGCGAAATGCACCGCGTCCTCAAAACTGGCGGTCGGCTCTTCACCACTGGACCTATGCCCAACAACAAAGCCGTCTTCTACGAAATTATTAAGGAAGCCACGGGCAAGCCGATCCCGCCTATGCCTGGCAGCTCGCGCTACGCCTCCGAGATTTACGGTACGATGCAGCAGCTTTTCTCCAAGGTAGAACAGCATATCTTCGAAAACCCGCTTACCTTCCCTACCGTCGAGCCTTTTATGGAATATACACGCGCCTCCATGTCCGAGGATCGGCGTTTATGGAACTCGCTCTTTGTGACGCATGAGGATTTCGAGAAAGTAATGACGCAAATCGAGGAAGCCGCCCTTAAACGCATCGAGCGTGACGGTAGAATCGTGATGACTAAAGTTGTGGGCGGGTTTATCGCCACCAAGTGAGCAGCCAATGAATCATAATATGACTTTTTTTGGTAAATCCGTGCTCTTCTTGGGCGCACACCCTGATGATATTGAGCTCGGCTGCGGTGCGCTAATTGCTGATATCATCGATCAAACCAGCCTTTATTGCATGACCTTTTCAGATAATAAAAAGAACCCTGACCTGCAGCACCTGCTGGAAGAGCACTATATTAGCATGCAAACTTTGGGCCTTAGCGACGATCAAATCGAAGTGGGGACCTTTGAAACGCGCCGCTTCCCAGACGCCCGTCAAGAAATTTTAGAGAAAATGCTGCAACTCCGCCGTGCGCTGAAGCCTGAAATTGTCTTCGTGCATACACCCCAAGATATCCACCAAGATCACGTAACGGTCACGCAAGAAGCCTTGCGAGCCTTCCGTGGCACAACCGTTCTCGGATATGACGTTCTGCGCAGCAGCTATGGGTTTTTCCCTCATTTTCTGGTGGAGGTTACTGAAGCCGCCGTTAATAAGAAAATCGAAGCCCTTGCAAAGTATATAACCTATACAGACCGATACTATTTCTCAGAACCAGTACTGCGTTCCACAGCAATCCGGCACGGGGCACTCGCCGAGCGGCCATTTGCCGAGGGCTTCGATATCATTCGCATTGTTGGCGAGTTTTCAGCGTTAGGCTGATCTTGCCTCCCTTTAAAGCATATCCGGCGTCACTTGCTCAGCAGAGCGCGAGCGGGGTTGAACTGGGCGGATATTCTCGGAGTCAAATGGGAACCAGAGAATATGATCTGGCACCATCCAGCCATCGGTAAGGTAAACCGTCGTCCGGAATTGCACCGCCACGTTCTTTTCATCTAATGACACCACGGTGCCCCTAATCCAACCCTTCACTCGCTGACCATTTTTATCATGGTCGCAAAAAGCTTCAACCCGATCCCCGACTTCATATCGTTTCTCGGGCTCTGGGGGGCGCATAAAGCTGCTTCTTTTCATCCAACCTCCGTTTGTTCTCTCCTACTTCTAACCTCAGCAAATTTTTTGTTGATTTTTGATTTCAAATCTTCCTTAATCTCCTCACCAGGCGTTAGTTCTAATACTTCTCCAAAAAATCCTTCAAGGATTAACTGCTCAGCATCTAGTAAGGGGATTCCGCGCGCCTGTAAGTAAAACAATTCTTCTTCGTCGATCTTACCCACGGTAGCGCCATGGCTGCAACGTACATCGTCCGCTAAAATTTCCAAACCTGGGATGGCATTCACTTTAGCAGACCTACTCAGCACCAGGTTGCGCGAAGATTGATAGCCATCGGTCTGCATGGCATTCGGCGCGACGTAAATCATTCCTTCCCACACGGCAACAGAAGATTCAGTCACAGCGCCTTTGAAGAGCAGGTTACTCGTGGTCCGCGCAGCCAAATGGTTTTGCTGAGTATCTAAATCGATGTGTTGGCTGTCATCGGTTAGGTAAAAACCCTTCACCTGCACCTCAGCATTCCTTCCTAACAAATCAATATCGATAAAATTTTTGCTTAAGTGCGTTCCTAAGGCTCCGTAGAGCCACGTTAATCGGGTATTGCGTCCTACCTGCGCGCGTTCATGGGTAATATTCCAAACCTGATGATCAAACTCCTGGACTTCGGTTAGGTTCAGCACAGCGTCGTCATCTAAGTGAACCTCTACGATTCCAGAATGAAAAGATTGGCTGGTACTGCCTGCCGGTAGTGAGCCAAAAGCAAGCTCAAGATCAACCGATGCCCCAGCTTCCAGCCAAATGAGGGCATGCGTGAAAGCTGCTTGATAATCACCGGCTGCTGCTAAAATTTGCACTAATAATGGCTGCTCCAGCCGGCAGTTTTTAGGCACATACAGCAATAAGCCGTCTTCAGCCAATGCTGCCGTCATTGCTGCAAATTTGCTTTCTTCGGGTTTCACCACGCTGCCTGCCAATTTGGCTACCAGCTCTGGATAATCCTTTTCTCCTGTGTTGAGATCAGTAAAGATCACCCCAGCCCGCTCGATGTTGGCATCAACCTGTCGAACCACCCCCGCAGGTGAGATAATCAAGTTGCCTAAATAACTTCTTCCACTCTTGGTCAGGTCCTTAAGTTGATGAGGGGAAAGTGCAGCTGTCTTCGCTCTCCCATCTGCTTGCTGCAGCTCAGCGAAATTCAGCTCACTGAGGTCCACCCAGCGCCATGCTTCGTCTTTTTTCAGCGGGAAGGAAAGCTGTGCAGCCAACTCCCAAGCGGAACGGCGGTAAGTTTGCAGCGGACTGTGCGCAAGCATTTCTGGGGTTAAATTCAGCCTGCCAGGGAATTCGTGATTATCAATTTGGGTTGTGTTTTGCTTTACGTTTGCCATCGGATTGCCTTTAGCCCACCGTCCCGGTCATTTGCAGCTGCACAAGTCGGTTCATTTCTACAGCATACTCCATGGGCAGCTCCTTGACCAGCGGCTCGATAAAGCCGGAGACCACCATGGTGGTGGCTTCTTCATCCGTCAGCCCGCGGCTGTTCAAGTAAAAAAGCTGTTCTTCTCCAATCTTGGAAACCGTTGCCTCATGCCCAATGGAAACGTCTTTGGCATGCACGTCAATGGTCGGGTAAGTATCTGAGCGAGAATCATGATCGAGTAGCAAGGCATCGCACACCACGTTGGAACGGGAGTTTTCCGCTTCAGCTGCCACGCGCACCAGCCCGCGATACGAAGCCCGTCCATTCCCACGCGAGATGGATTTGGAAGTGATTTTGCTGCTTGTATTGGGAGCAAAATGCAACATCTTAGCGCCGGCATCTTGCTGCTGGCCTGGGCCGGCAAAGGCAACCGATAGGACTTCCCCATGCGCACCCGGCTCCATCAGGTAACAAGAGGGATATTTCATGGTGATTTTTGAGCCTAAGTTTGCATCCACCCATTCCATGGTGCCATTTTCAAATACTTTCGCTCGTTGGGTTACCAGGTTATATACGTTCGTGGACCAGTTTTGGATGGTAGTGTAGCGAACGCGTGCGCCTTTTTTGACCACGATCTCGATCACACCGCTATGGAACGATTCTGTTGAATATAGAGGAGCGGTACAACCTTCCACATAATGTACTTGCGCGCCTTCATCGGCGATAATGAGTGAACGCTCGAACTGACCAATATTCGCCATATTCAAGCGGAAGTAAGCTTGCAGGGGCAAATCAACCTTTACGCCCTTTGGGACGTAAACAAAGGATCCGCCAGACCAGACAGCACTATTGAGCGCAGCAAATTTGTTATCTTGAATGGGTACAACTGTCGAAAAGTATTCGCGGAAGATCTCGGGGTATTGCTTGAGGCCATTCTCGATGCTCAGAAAAATGACGCCTTGCTTTTCGAGTGTTTCTTGAATGTTATGGTAGACCATTTCCGAGTCGTATTGAGCGCCCACTCCAGCTAAGTATTTTTGCTCTGCCTCAGGGATGCCTAAGCGGTCAAAGGTATTCTTGATGTTATCGGGGATGTCTTCCCAGCGTTTCTGGTCCACCTGAGGCGGGCGTGCATAAAAAATAATCTCGTCCAAATTCAAACCGCTCAGGTCCGGTCCCCAGGTGGGCATAGGACGTTCAATGAAGTGGCGGTAGGCTTTTAGGCGAAATTCCAACATCCATTCTGGCTCCTCTTTGAAAGCTGAAATCTGCCGGATTACCTCTTCACTAAGGCCTTTAGGGCTTTTATAGACCGAATCGTCCGGATAGCTAAACCCGTACTTGTATTCTGTCCCAATCGTATTGAGAAAATCTTGATTATCTGCCATGGTGCTTCCCCTTAGGAGGTTAGCTCTTCTTCTTCCTTGGGTAAGGGACCATATTTTTCCCGCACCCAAGCATAGCCACTCTCCTCCAATCGCAGCGCTAACTCGGCTTGACCCGATTCTACGATTCTGCCGCCGTACATGATATGCACAAAATCTGGCTTGATGTAATTGAGCATACGCTGATAGTGCGTAATAATCAGTATGCCGATGTGATCGCCAGCTAATGCATTAACGCCTTCCGAGACGATGCGTAAGGCATCGATATCTAATCCCGAATCGGTTTCATCCAAGATAGCAAAGCGCGGCTCTAACATTGCCATTTGCAATATTTCGGCGCGCTTTTTTTCACCGCCAGAAAACCCTTCGTTGAGATAGCGTCCTGCAAAAGCAGGATCCATCTTGAGCAGCTCCATCTTTGCCTTTAGCATTTGGCGGAACTTTACGATGGATATGCCTTTATCTTCTGGATCTTCCGCTTTACGTCTGGCGTTTATTGCTACCCGCAAAAAATTCGCTAAAGTTACCCCTGGGATCGCCACCGGGTACTGAAAAGCGAGGAAGATCCCGCGCCGCGATCGCTCATCGGGTGAAAGGTCAAGAATGCTTTCGCCATCCAGAAGGATATCACCTTCAGTAATCTGATAACGCGGGTGCCCCATAATGGCATAAGCCAACGTAGATTTACCTGTGCCGTTGGGTCCCATCAGCGCGTGAATTTCGCCTTGTTTAATGGTTAAATTGAAACCCCGCAGGATTTCTTTGTCTTCTACCTGCACATGCAGATTCTTTATTTCAAGTTGTGCCATGTTTTCCTTGCCCAATATTAGAATTTATTATTGTCTCGCATCTTTGCATAGAAATCTTAATGGTGTAGCACCTATAATTCTCCTTATCTGGCACGATGCAACGCAACATTATAGCATGCCGCCTTAAAAAAGTCAATTTTATTATATAACAATTATTTTATTAACAATAGAATTTAACCGTCGTCGCCAAATTTCTTATGTATAATAATTATGGTGAGAGACACGCCAAATTTCATCTTTTATGTCTAATGTTTTAGCGCCATAGTCTAAGAGAGGTGAAGCAGATGAGTGCAGAAAATAAGAGCTTTTTCAAAAAAATCGCTGATAAATTTGGAGTAGGTAAAGAGCCGCAAAAACCGATCGAAGAAATCGCTGAACCCAGTGATGTTTCGGTACAGGAAGAGCAAATCGAGGAGAGCAGTGCTTTGCGCCCAGTTGAAATCCCTATTCAAGAAGTGAGCCCAGCTACTTCACAAGAGGAGCCTAGCCTAAGCCAACCTGTGGAAGAAGGACTTACATGCCAACCCGAGCAAGAACCAAGCGAGCTTGCACCAGAGGAAATATTGGAACTTACCAAAGAGGATTTGAAAGAAGAGCTAGTAACTGAGGAACTTCCACCACAACCCCCGTTAGTGAGCCCGCAGCCTGCGGCAAGGGTCATCGCTACCCATACGGTTCGGCCGAATGAAACCCTAAGCCACATCGCATTGAGGTATTACGGGCATGCCACTCCGCCCTATTATCGCTTGATTTACGAATTTAACCGGGATGTCATCGGCAACAATATGAATTTTATTATCCCTGGGCAGGTGCTGCGCATCCCCTCATTGCCGGGCGACCTGAAGAAATAACACGAGCGCAAGGCAAAGCGAACCCTATACGCTTGAAAGCCCGTGAAGAGAATTACAGTTCAAACCGCCATGGGCATCGCGGTTTGAACTGTAAGAACCATTTCGTGAACCCTTCTTGGTGAGAAAGGGTTCGTCGGAACATTAGGCTTAATAGGTAATCACCCTGGGCAATGCCTTAGCTTGCTCCACCCAGTCTTGAACTTCCGCCAAACTCGGTACACGGCGGACAAGTTTTTTCTCGGCGTTCACAGCCAAGAGTTTCTCATGCAGGTTCTCAGGGTTGCGCTGGGCTAACTCAACGACCGTATCCACACCTGCCTCTTCCAGCAGATCAGAGTACTCTTCTCCTATGCCTTTGATGCGATAAAGATCAGCAAGGTTGACCCACTCCAGGATTAAGCCTTTATCGATCCCTGTTTTTTCGGCAAGTTCATCCCGACCTTTGGGGGTAGCACCTGCCTCCAGCAGAGCCTCTACCGTATTAATCCCGATCTTTTTTAACTTTGCTGCATAGGTGGGACCAATACCTTCAATATCAATAATATTTGTCATGTCATTTCTCCTTTCAGTTGATTATAAAAATCTAATATTTGCTGAATTATAACATTAATAGTTCAACTTATAGTAGAATAATAATCGTTAAGGTTATGCGATAGTAAAATATTTGCATTCTAATATGATATACTACAAAAATAAAAACTGAGAGAAGGTAACTATGAAAAGCACAAGAGATAAAATACTAAACACCCTACTTACCCAACGCCAGGCTACTATTAAACAACTTTCAGAGGTTGTCGGTATCAATGGCATATCTGTCCGGCATCACTTGATCAATCTACAGGCTGAAGGTTTAGTTACGGCAGAGGAACAACGGCACGGCGTTGGCCGGCCCGCCTTCGTCTATCGGCTGACCGAAAAAGGTATGGAAAAATTCCCCACAAATTACCTTAAACTTACCAACTATTTGTTAGCTGAATTGGAAGAATCCTTAAGCCCTGAAGAATTGGAAGCGACTTTCAAGCGCATCGGCAAGAAACAAGCTGAAGAATCGACTAACATCGATAAAAACCAACCAATAGAAACCCAATTGGAACAATTGGCAAACCAATTAGCCAGCGATCGCTTTATGCTCTCCTGGAAGAAAGAAGGCGATAGCATCATCTTGCAATCGGATAATTGCCCTTACCTTCATGTTGGCAAAGAGCATCCCGAAATTTGCAAGATCGATGAAACCCTTTTCAGCGAGGCTTTAGGCAGAGAGGTACAACTGGAGACCTGTATGCTGCGAGGTGATCCCAGGTGCACCTATAAGATAAATCTATAAAAAACAATGGACCAAAATTCGAATAACAAACCACAATGGGATATCGATAAGACTCATCCACAGTTCCATGACGAGTTGATTGAGAACCTTTCCGGGGTATTGGATCCTGAGCTTGGTTTTTCCGTTTTGGAGCTGGGTTTGGTCCGCAATATCAGCATCCAGGGCGATAAAGCCCATTTGGTAATGATCCTTACCACGCCATTCTGTCCCTATGGGCCGATGTTGATGGAAAGCACCCGCGCCAAGGTGGAGCAAGTCCTCGGATTGAAAACAACCTTAGAGTATGGCGAGGGCGTCTGGGACCAATCCTATATGGATAAGAACCTCCTAGATAGTGGTTGGGGTTTATATTCCTAACTACGCCATATAGAATGCAAAGCAGGAATATTGTGACTAAAATAGTAATGAATCGTTTGCAAAATGAGAAGGTAGTGTATAATTTATGCGCTAACCCCCGTAAAAAGGGCTGCAAACCTTTCTGAACAGTAAAAGAAATAAAGGAGAAAAAATGGACAAATACGAATGTTTAGCATGTGGCTATATCTATGACCCCAAAGTTGGCGATCCCGATAACGGCATCGCCCCTGGAACTGCTTTCGAAGACCTGCCTGATGATTGGGTCTGCCCCGATTGCGGTGCCGGTAAAGATCAATTCGAAAAAATCAGCTAACGATTAGAAAGATACATAAGCAAACCTTGTCTCCAAATAGGCAAGGTTTTTTATTTAATTCCTCCCTTGCACTTTTAATTGAGGTATAATGAACTCACTATACTCGTTCAGATTGGAGGAAAATTATGGCAAGTGTTACATTCGAGCACGTTTGGAAAAAGTTTGGCGACGTAGTCGCCGTGCAAGATTTAAATCTTGCAATTCAAGATAAGGAATTCCTTGTCCTTGTTGGCCCATCCGGTTGCGGCAAAACAACTTCGTTGCGCTGCTTAGCTGGTTTGGAAGAGATCACTGAAGGTAAAGTAATGATTGGGGACCAAGTGGTGAACGATGTCGCACCTAAGGATCGTGACATTGCCATGGTTTTCCAGAGCTATGCGCTTTACCCGCATATGACCGTATACGATAATATGGCTTTTGGCCTCAAGCTGCGCAAAATGCCCAAAGACGAAATCGATCGGCGCGTGAAGCAATCCGCTGAAATCTTAGGCATCGGAAACTTGCTCCAGCGCAAGCCCAAGGAGCTCTCTGGTGGTCAGCGGCAACGTGTTGCGGTTGGACGTGCAATTGTGCGCGAACCTAAAGTGTTCTTATTCGACGAGCCGCTCTCCAACTTGGATGCTAAATTGCGCGTTCAGACGCGTGCTGAGCTGAGCAAGCTGCATAAAAACCTTCAGACCACCTTTATCTACGTGACGCATGACCAAACTGAAGCCATGACCATGGCAACCCGCATCGCCGTGATGAACAAAGGTCTCCTTCAGCAGTTGGATACCCCGCAGAACCTATATGACCACCCAGCCAACTTATTTGTAGCTGGTTTCATCGGTTCCCCTGCGATGAACTTCTTCAAAGGCAAACTCGTCCAATCCGATGGACATTTTGTTGCTGATTTAGGCTCTTTTGCCGTAACTCTGCCCGATCAAGTTAAATCCCGCTACGAAAGCGTCCTGAATAAGGACATTATCTTCGGCATTCGCCCAGAGGATATCCATGATCCCATGTTTGCGCCTCCTGGGATTTCTGCACAACCTGTCCCAGTCAAGGTGGACGTCACCGAGTTGATGGGTAATGAAATCTTCTTGTATCTGATCAACGGCGAACACAACTTTATCGCCCGGGTTGACCCGCGCTCGAAAGCTAAGTACGGAGATACCATGGAGGTTGTCTTCAACATGGATAACTTCCACATCTTCGACCCCAGCCTCGATCCTGAAAATCCACCTGTCATCTAAAATTAGTGTCTCACAGAAAAGGCTGCTCGAAAAGAGCAGCCTTTTTTATTCAGTTTTCGCGATTATGTCTATGATACCTTAGTTGTGACATTGCGGGTTAACCATAGTATAAGACCCGCCCCAATAAGAGAAAGCAGCCCCACGAGAATAAAAGCATCCCGCCAAAACGGAAGTGGAAATAGTCTAATGAGCGTATCATTCATATAGAATTGCCAGCTGCCTTCAGCGAAGAAAAGTTTATGGAATTGTTCAAAAAGTAAATTAAAATTGATTACGACCATGATTATGATGAATGCAATCAAGCCTAACGTCAACCAGCTTCCTGTGCGCAGCGATTTACCTAATTGGCGCCAATTGCCCATCGATGCAAACCACACAAATATCGCCACAAGTAAGCCAAGGAGCACATACCAAACGGTCAATGCAGTCTGGACAACGTTCTTGACGTCTTGCATGTGCTCTAGTTCCTCCTGTCGGTAAAGGGGTTCACCATTCTCAAATTTGAGATCGCCTAAATATTCGATTCCAGCATCATTGACGAGGTAATTCACAGCATAATCTGCCCATTGTTTGCGTTCTTCCTGTGAAAAGCCGTATATATCTGGCGGGAAACCTGGGCGGTTATACTCCAAGGATATAAAAGCTGGCGTAATCAACAACCGTATAGCGCCCATCAACAGAATAAAAGGCAGGCTAATGGTTAGAATGACAGAAAGGATCTTATCAATGCTGAGTTTCATTTTTTCACTCCCAAGTTGATTCCAATAGTAAATTGAATACCAAGCGGTTGGTAAAGAATTCGATTGAGGACTTATCATCCGTAAAGACGACATCACCCAACTTAGTTTTAGCTTTTCCCTGCAAAGTCAGGTTCATCGCCTGCACTAAGAGCGAATCGGGCTGTGTAATTTGAAGACTACTCAGGTTTTGGTTGAGGTTTTCCCAGCTCGCTAAAGGGTTTTTTGCAGCAAAGACGATTGTATTCATCGAGTCGGGAATATCCATCACAAAAATCTGGGGAAATGTTGCTGCCATAGTTGCGCACATCGTTTCAACCAAGGTGCGGTCCGCACTGCTCCGACCAACATTAATGACCACAAACCCTTCCGGGTTTAATTTATCGTTGAGCAGCTGGAAAAATTCTTGAGTAACCAGATGGGTAGGAATGTAAGGGGAACGATATGCGTCCACACTAATAATGTCATAAGTGTTATTGCTATGCGCAATACCCCAACGTGCATCTTGGGCGTAAACCGTCAAATTCTGCAGCTCTTCCATGCCAAAATATTGCTTTCCGACTTCGATTATCTTAGGGTCAATCTCAAAGCCATCCACCTGCGCCTGCGGATAGACAACGCTGGCTTGACGCGCGGTAGTCCCAGCAGCCAACCCCAGGATTGCAATCCGATTAACAGTAATCTTTTCAACCGGAGGAGGGTTGAAATACGGCGCTACCAATACCTGCGACCATGGTCCGCCATAGAAAAGCTGGGTAGGGTGGTAAATAGAATGCACACCCTGACCTTCGTTGAGGCGCAGATAGCGATATGCATCAATTTGCAACACTTGAATATAGTTGTATGCCGATTCGGTCTCATAAATCATCCCAGGGGATGCCTTTACCGAGCTTTGCAACCCAAAAAACGCCAGCACAAGCAGAATGATGCTCAAGCAGATAAAAAGAACTGCTCTTTTCACATCTCCTAACCGTATGAAACCCGGCAAAGCCGTGAGGATGAGGATAAAGCTGGTAATGAGAAAGGTACGGTATGTCCCCACAAGAGGGATCAAAACCAAAACGGTCAGAAAAGTACCTAAAAACGAACCAAGTGTGGCAATGGCTGAGGCTCTGCCAGCGACCCGCCCAGTACGCGCAGTATCGGGGATCAGCAGTTTGAGCGCAAATGGGGTAACCATCCCGAGCAGCGTAACCGGCACGATAAGCAGTACCAAGACTGCCAAAAATGAACCTGCCATAAGGTTAATCTGAAGCGCATCAAAAGCATCCGCCGCTGTGCGTAAGATCGGGTTGGATATCAATGGGACGATTCCCACTGCCACCCCAGACCAACACAGCAAGGAGAGATATGTAGAAGGCGAAGGATTTTTATCAGCTAATTTCCCGCCTAACCAATTGCCTAATGTTAGGTAAACCAGCACCAGGCCAATAATCACAGCCCAAACGATATTACTTGTGCCAAAAACGTTCCCCAGCAAGCGTGAGGCTCCAAATTCCACCATCATCGTGGCAGCCCCACCGATGAAAACGGTCAAGTTCAAGTACCAAGTAGGGATACGATTTGGTTCTACGCTTGCTTCAGCAGCTAGTTGCATGCCCCAAATTATACTCCGGTGAGATTTTGGGTTCTTAATGCTTTGTGAGGAATATTTGCAAAGCGTGCTCTGCAAAAACAAATTAATCCAGGTTCCTACCTCGCTTTAAGTAAAAATACCCTCTCGGGTATTTTTAAGGCTGGGGGTGAAGGAGTCGAACCTCCACATACAGATTCAGAGTCTGCTGTCCTGCCATTAGACGAACCCCCAAAGGTTGTTCATATTTTACCAGATGATTTACCCCCTTACAAGAGCAATTTTATGCTGCCGGCAGTTTCTTATCCGTGCGCATGTGGATGTTTTCCACCAGTCCAATTCCAAGGAGCAAGGTAACCAGCGAGCTGCCGCCATAACTGATAAACGGTAGCGTCAAGCCAGTAACTGGAAGCAGGCGCATATTCACGCCCACATTCACCAACGTTTGGAAAGCCATCAAAATTCCGAAACCGTACGCCAGCAAAGCGCCATAAGCATCCGGCGCTTTGGCTGCAATCGCAAAACAGCGGTAAATCACAAAAACCAATAAGAGCAAAACGACAACTGTACCGACAAAGCCAAATTCATGCGCCAGCACCGAAAAGATAAAGTCATTATGCCTGATTTTAAGGAAGCGCAACTGTACCTGGCTCCCTTGCCCGTAGCCCTGACCGAACCAGCCGCCTGATCCGATGCTAATGAGTGCTTGGTCAACGTTATAAGTATCCCCATAGCGCGCTTCTGGGTCCGGATTAAAAAAGTTAGTGAGGCGGTCTCTTTGGTAATCCGCCAAAAGAGGGAAATCCAGCGCTACAAAAATGACAAAAAGGACAAGCACAACGCCAGCAAAAATTAGGATGTTTTTCGTCTTCCATCCGCTGATCCACAACATTGCAAACCAAAGTACAGCAATGACAATGGTAGTCTTAAGGTCGGGTTGCAAGAAGATCCATAGAGCAATTCCACCCGCCAAGAGCAGACTCTGCCAAACGGTTTTCCACTGATTGATTTGGTTAATATGGGCTGAAAAGTATTGAGCAAAAGCCATAATCGCCACAATCTTCGCAAGCTCAGCCGGTTGGATGGTTTCCGTGCCAATTTGAAGCCAGCGGGCAGCCCCAAACCTCGCTTCGCCCATCACAAATACGATGATGAGCAAGAAAGCCACCACAATATAAAACGGGCGCGTGAGTGAGAGCCAAATGTGATAGTCAATCGCCGCGGCGATAAAAAGAATCACCAATCCAATGAGCAGAAAAATGGTTTGGCGCTGCGGATGGTTTGCTAAGGTCGGATTGCCAGCAATCGCCGAGCTAATTAGGGCTACCCCAAAAATGGATAGGAACAAGACAGCCGCGAAGAGCGGGAAGTCAAATCTTTTCCAAATATCTTTTGTGTTTAACATAGTTTGTCTTTACCACGTAATTGATGAAATCACGGTAAATTATCTGCATCGGCAGCTTTGAGCGCAAAGTAGGAATCGATTACCTTTCGGACAATCGGAGCAGCTAACGTTGACCCCTCTTTACCGTTATAGGCAAATGCAACCACGGCAATCTCGGGGTCATCGTATGGCGCGTAACCCACAAACCAAGCATGTGCGGGCCAGCCCCCCACGCCAATACCACACAAACGGTTGGCAAGCGCAAAGTCATCGCAATACTCGGCGGTTCCAGTTTTACCAGCAACTTTATTGGGGTCACCCTCAAATTCAATCGCAGCCGTTCCGCCTTCTACCGTAACCATTTCCATGCCGCGTTTAGCTAATTCGATGACCCATGGTTGTACAGTTTTCATCACGCCTGTGGGAATATTGCCGTTATACTCCTGAATTTTTGCATCTTTAGTAATATCCCACAGAACCACAGGCTCAAAACTTTGGGTGACGTTTCCTTTCGCATCTTCCGCTTTACTAATCAGAGAAACTTGCATGTGCTTGCCATCGTTGGCAATGGTAGAAATGGAATTCAACACTTGCAGCGGGGTCGCCAGCACATATCCCTGCCCTACAGCAGCTAAGTAAGTGTCTCCTGTTGCCCAGTTCTCACCTTGATTCAATCGTTTCCATGTCGGGTTTGGGATCAACCCATCCGCTTCCCCAGGAAGCTCAATGCCGGTCAGTTGACCATAACCTAAGGCTTTGGCATACTCCCCTAAGCGCCAAATTCCCAAACCTTCGCCTTCGACTTCTCCCTGATAACCGCCAGTGACTTTATACCAATAGACGTTACAAGACCAAGCGATGCCGTGCAAAAAATCGACATCGCCATGTCCATCCCTGTTCCAACAATAGTAGGTTTGCAAGCTGCCAGGGTCATTACGTAGAAAACGCTGCACCAGAGAAATCGTACCGGGGTCATTGACGGTTTGTTCTGGTGTAACCACGCCTTCATTCAAAATGCCGAGCGCTGAAGAAAGTTTGAATACCGAACCTGGTGGCAGCTCTGCTGAGATGGCTTGGTTGACCAAAGGTTTAGCCTGATCCATGGTCAGCTGAGTATAGTAATACTGCGGGATATAAGGAGTCATGCGGTTGTTCTCATAGTTCGGATAAGAGACCATGGCTAAGATTTCACCCGTTTTGACGTTCATTGCAATCACGGATCCACTTGTGCTGAGTGTATAACCCAGGTACCAATTCCAGTAATCCAAATTCATGATGAGCGCATCGCGCGCGGCTGACTGCAAACGGGTATCAATGGTCAAGTAAACATCTTGTCCGGGAACAGGTTCAATCGGCTCCTCTAAGTTTCGTACAATTTCCCCGCCAACGGTAACTTCGACAACGCGTTTTCCGTTTGTACCGCCAAGGACATCTTGCATCGTACTTTCGACGCCGGCATAACCTACCTTATCGCGGTTAGCCACAAAGCCCAGCTCGGTATAATAATCCACCATCGATTCCGGAACCGGACCCAAAAAACCAACAATCTCCGCAGTCAGGTTTCCAGTCGGATAAATCCGCACCGATTCAATTTCAACGCCAATACCGGGCCAATCCATAGCTTTCTCTTGCACCGCCATAGCGATTTCTTTGGAAACGCCACAGCTCAAGCGTGTGGCTTGGAAAGGCCAGTTGGTATCAGCGATGTATACTATTTGTTCGATCCCCAAGTTGGTTGAACAGGGCGTAAAAGTTGAAGCGACAGTCTCGTCAACAACACCATTGCTCACTGGAATACCAATTAGTTTGGAAAGTTCCGCAAATATTAAACGCGTCTGACCTTCCGAATCCGGTAATTCGGCAGGCGTTACGGTGATGTTATAAGCAGGGATGTTTTGCGCCAAAACCACACCGTTACGGTCATAGATGTTACCGCGCTGAGTTGGATCGCTAATTACTTTCGTGCGGTTATTCTCTGCTTGAATACGGTAAACTTCTCCATTCACAATCTGATAGTTGAATAATTGGAATATGTAATAGAAAAGAACCAAACCAATCAAGATGTAGACCCATTTGAAACGTGAGAGTTGAATCGTCGGCTTTTCGTAGAATTTATTGTTCATAGCGGCGCTCCTGCGGGAAGCTCACTAGGGAATATTGCTTGAACTAAGGCATGCACCGGGATGACTAAGAGCATGTTAAGTAAAACGCTGGGCAGCATGATATTTGTGAATGCCTGATTTACTGGAAACTCAACGCCTTGCACCCATAAACCCACCAGGTGTAACCCGTTCTGAAAGAGCGTCCCAAAAAATGTCAATAAGAACATAGAAAGCAGCGGCGTTCGCCAGATTTGATGATACATGAGTTTAGCAGCTAAGAATATAAGCAAATAAGTCATCAATGGAATAAGCGATGGTCCTGCCGAGATCGAACCGACAATTAAACCAAAAGCCAACACTAAAAACCAAGCATTTTTATGATCTTGGTGCAAGCTCCAGGCAACGATAAATAAGAGCACCAAATCGGCTGCTCCTGCTAAGAGTGTGGCGCTACTAACGATGCCAATTTGGAGCATCAGGGTCACAACAAAGCTAATGATTGTAAGCAGATAAAAGGGCATAACTTTCCACCACCCTAAGGAACCAAGGGAGAAATATCGACCGCCTCAAAGTTGGTGATGATCAGCACAGCGCTTAGGCTCGAAAAATCCACAATCGACTGTACTGAACCGGTTTGAAACAGGCTGTTTTTCTGGCTCTGCATGCTGAGCACCTGCCCAACGAAAATATTAGGTGGGTAATTGCCGCCCAGTCCAGAAGTGAGCAGCACGTCCCCAATTTGAACCTCGGCATCTTGTGGGACCATTTCCAGAGTAATCTCACCCGTAATAGATCCTCTGATTTGCGCTTCCACTTTGGCATTTTGCAAGTGTACATTAACCACCGAATTAGCATCGCTGATGAGTTGCACCCGAGCAGCGTTGGCAATGACCGCATCGACTCGCCCAACCAATCCTTGTTGAGTTACCACAGGCATCCCATGCAATACGCCATCATTCGAGCCTTTATCAATGATTATGTACTGATAATAAGGGCTGATCTCCCGCCCAATGACCGTAGCAGCTAAGTAATCGTGTTCCGGGTTAGCACGCGCAAAATCGAGCAAGGCATAAAGGATCTGCGCCTGGCTGAGGCTTTCTTGCAATTCCACAATTTTGCTTTGCAGCATAGAAACTTCATTTTCCAACTGAAGGTTTTGCGCCCGTAAGGTAGCCATATCACGTGGGTAGGTGAAAAAATCGCGAATGGCTAAGTAGCGCTGTGAAAGCCAGCTTTGAGCCGAGATCAGCGGACTGACGCTTAGATTAAAAATCGGAGTCAGATAACCCGAGATCGCCAAGATAAGAATCCCTGCCACGACTAAAAGAATAATAAGGTTTCTTAAATTTGTTGAAGAAAATAGGTTGCGCATGTTTACTAACAGGAAAACTAGAAAGCGAAATACGAAGGATTATCTCGCCAAGTTCGTATAAGTCTCACGTTCAATATCGACGAAGAAGTTTTCGTACTCCTCCAAGTCATCCAAAACAAGTCCGGCCCCCCGGGCAACACAGGTCATTGGGTCTTCAGCTACCCAAACACGTACGCGTAGTTCGTTGGTTAGCCTATCAGCCAAGCCGTGCAATTGCGAAACGCCGCCGGCTAAACAGATGCCGTTATCCATCAAATCAGAAAGGATTTCCGGAGGTGCCTCGTCTAAGGCGTCCTTGATCGTATCAATAATCACCTGCACCGAGCCAGAAAGCGCCTCGCGAATTTCAATTGAAGATACTTCAATTTCTTCCGGCAGCCCAGTAATCAGGTTTCTGCCACGGACGGAGGCAATTTTTTCTTCTTGCAAAGGGTAAGCTGAGCCAATAGCCATCTTAACCTTTTCTGCCATTTGCTCACCGATGAACAAGTTGTATTTACTGCGGATGTATTCAATAACATCCTGGTCCATCTCGTCACCAGCCACGCGTAAGGAGCGGGAGATAACGATGCCCCCCATTGAAATCACGGCTACCTCGGTGGTTCCGCCGCCGATATCGACAATCATATTTCCATTGCCCTCATTGACAGGCAGCCCAGCGCCGATGGCAGCACTGGCTGGCTCGTTGATCATGTAGGTTTCACGTGCTCCAGCTGCCATAGCAGCATCATACACTGCGCGTTTTTCCACCTCAGTCGCACCGCTAGGGATACCAATGACCACCCGCGGGCGGGGGTAAGGCACAATGCTATGTTGGTGCGCCTTGCTGATGAAATACTCCAGCATCGCTTGGGTAATATCATATTCCGAAATCACCCCATCCCGCAAAGGGCGCAAGGTAACAACATTAGCTGGCGCCCGCCCAACCATAGCTTTGGCAGCTGCACCAATGCGAATAGGCTCTCGGGTGCGCTTTTCGATCGCCACCCAAGAGGGTTCGTTAATCACAATGCCTTTACCTTTTACATTCACAAGTGTATTGGCTGTTCCTAAGTCAATCCCGATATCCAGGGAAAACAGCCCCAACAGCCAACTCAAAGGGTTGAATGCCAATTTTTACTCCAGTATTTGGAATTAATTCCAAATTAAATTGCATGCATTATATCATAGTCAAATTAAGGCAAATCCCGAAGTCAAAGAATTGTAAGAGCAAAGTGAAAATGTCCTAAAGTAGCAAAACAGAAATGTCCTAATCTTATAAAGAGCTGTGAAGTCGTCATTCGATTACTCCGAGTTTTTTCAAAGGAACAATAAAATCATGACGAACAGTGTAAGAGCAGCCTTTCCCCTCTTACTCCCCTTCCCAGCGGACTAATATTTATTATATTATCCTAATTAACTATCACTGGGACGGGGAGTTGATGTTTGAAAGAGGGCGCGGCCCTCTTTCAAACTAATTTCCCTTCCCCAGCGGCTGGGCTGAGGCGAAAAAATCCGCTTGCCGCTGGGGAAGGGACAGGGTTAGGGTCACCGTGAAGCATTATGGACAAGAAGAAATAAGGTGGTTAGCTATGAGAAAAAATTCAAACTGAAGACTTTATCCACTCATTAGAACATCTCTAAATCGCCCGCGTTAGGACATTTCTATTTAGCCTTGACAGCAAATCCTGAAGTCAAAGAATCTTGTACTTCGGTTTTTTATTCCCCAATATCTATTGTAAAAGCTCTGATCGAATGCTATTGATCCGTTTAAATTGTTTTTTTCATCATTCTGTAGGATAATGAAAAAAGTATTCGATTAACATGGATTGCATGAAATATGGATCTAGATCCATCCTAACAGTTAGTGGGCAAGTAAATTCATAGGAGATTTTAAAAATGAGAAAAACAAAGTTCAATCTTCAGGTCATAATTGCATTTTTTACCATCCTTGCCCTGATATTTCCCAGCGTAACGCCAAGTGTACTTGCTCAAAGTATTCCGCAGCCCGAAACAGTCACGATTGCAGGAACGATGCAATCAGAGCTAGGCTGCGATGGAGACTGGATGCCCAGCTGCGCAATTACCAACCTGACCTTCGATGCTAATTCAGGTATCTGGAAAGGTACCTTTGAGGTTACCCCTGGGAATGACCAGGATAAAAAAGGCCCACGGTATAAAGTGGCGTTGAACGGCACCTGGGATGAAAATTATGGGATGAACGCCAGGCAAGGCGGCGCCGATATTCCTCTGGTCGTAGATCAACCCACAATGGTGACCTTCTATTATGACCACAAAACGCATGTGATCACCGACGATTATAATACCCCCATTATCGTAGCAATAGGGGATTTCCAAACCCAATTAGGTTGTCAACAAAATAACGATCCAGCCTGCTTGCGCGCCTGGCTGCAAGATCCAGAGGGTGATGGCAGCTTTACCTTTGCCACCAGCACACTCAAAGCCGGCACGTATTCAGTCTCCCTGGCAATCAGCCAAAAAAATACAACCACCACTACGGACCCAACCAGTTTCACCGTCGCCAAGGATAACGATGAAATTTTCTTTGGTTATGACCTGGCGAAGAAAGAGTTTACCATCAGCACAACGGGCGCGCCCAAGGGCAGCCTGAGCGTGCAGAAAGCGATTTGGGTCAACCAGGATACCATCCTCTGGGATGTCATGGGTTCATCCCGCTACCAGTATGCGCTGGTCTACTCTCCTGAAGCAGCCTTAGAGCTCACCGCAGATGGTGTTTTGGGCGGCATTGAAGTCCCGCTCACGTATATTGAATCTGGTCCTGGTGATGAAGTCCTAAAGCAGAATCCTCACCTCAAAGGTTATTCCGCTTTCAAGCTTGCCGAAGCTGACCTTGATGAAGTACCGCAGATGCTCCGCGGTCAGCTTGCAGTAGTCGCTCGTTATACTTCAGGGAAGATGGTGGATGCCACTGGTGTTCAAATTGCCGGCGTCCTGGATGATCTGTACACATATAACGGGAATTTAGGCGTGGAATTTGTTGATGGAACACCAACCTTAAGAGTATGGGCACCAACTGCTATTTCAGTCGGAGTTTGGCTCTATGACAACGCCATGCTCACAACCGGGCAGTTCTACCCAATGGAGCGCGATGAAGCTACAGGCGTGTTTAGTCTCACCGGGGAACCAGAGTGGAAAAACAAGTATTATCTCTACGAAGTCAAGGTTTTTGTGCCCAAAACCGGTAAAATCGAGACGAATTTAGTGACTGATCCGTATTCCTTTAGCCTTTCAATGAACAGCACCCGCAGTCAGATTGTTGACCTCACCGATCCCATGTTAAAACCCACTGGTTGGGACGCGCTAAAAAAACCCGCACTGGTGAACTCGGAAGATAGTGTGATTTACGAATTGCATGTGCGCGATTTCAGCATTTACGATGAAAGCGTACCCGAAAAATTCCGCGGTAAGTTCATGGCTTTCACAGTGGATGATTCTAACGGTATGCAGCACCTGAAAGCGTTAGCTGAAGCTGGTTTGACTCATATTCACTTGCTGCCAGCGTTTGACATTGCCAGCGTGAATGAAAACTATACCACTTGGAAGAGTGTGGACGAAGACTTGCTCAAGACCTACGGCCCAGCCTCTGAGCTTCAAGCTCAAGCCGTAGCGCAAATCAAGGAGCAAGATGGCTTCAATTGGGGCTACGATCCGTATCACTACACCACCCCGGAAGGTAGCTATGCCACTAATCCCTTTGGTTATGTTCGTAATCTGGAATTTAGGGAAATGGTGCAAGCCTTAAATCAAAACGGGCTGCGGGTGGTGATGGATGTTGTTTACAATCACACCTCGCAAAGTGGTCAGGATGAAAAATCGGTGCTCGATAAAATCGTGCCAGGCTATTACCATCGCCTGAACCTGGAAGGGGATGTGGAGACCAGTACTTGCTGCCAAAACACCGCTACCGAGCATGCCATGATGGAAAAGCTGATGGTCGATTCAGTCGTTACTTGGGCGACCCAATACAAGGTGGACGGCTTCCGCTTCGACCTGATGGGGCATCACATGCTCAGCAACATGCAGACTGTGCGCAGCGCCTTAGATGCCCTGACGCTCACAAAAGACGGTGTGGACGGGAAATCCATCTACATCTATGGCGAGGGCTGGGATTTTGGCGAGCTTGCTAAGAATGCACGCGGGGTGAATGCAACCCAATTGAACATCGGCGGGACAGGTATCGGCGTGTTCAACGACCGGCTGAGAGATGGTGTTCGCGGTGGTAACCCGTTCGATGACCCACGCTTACAAGGCTTTAGCACTGGCTTATACCTCTTCCCCAATGCCGCCGAGACCCGAACGCCAAAAGAGCAGCTGGACAAATTGCTGGACTACGCCGATTGGATTCGGATTGGCTTGGCAGGCAACCTGAAGAACTATATGCTCACCCAAAAGGACGGAAAAACAGTAGCTGGCAGGCAAATCCTCTATAATGGCGCGCCAGCTGCATATACCCTCGACCCGCAAGAAAACATCATCTATGTCTCCGCCCATGATAACGAGACTATCTTCGATGCTGTACAGCTCAAGGCGCCGGCAGAAGCAACCCTCGCCGAGCGCATCCGCATGAACAACTTAGCGCTCAGCGTCCCAATGTTTAGCCAAGGGGTTCCTTTCTTCCATGCTGGAGATGATATTCTGCGTTCCAAATCGTTAGATCGCAATTCATACAACTCAGGTGACTGGTTCAACCGTTTGGACTGGACCTACCAGACGAATAATTGGGGTGTGGGGCTACCCGTTGAAGGCACAGATAGGTGGGATATCTATGCCCCCCTGCTCGCCAACCCTGCGCTCAAACCCTCTCCTCAGCAGATTACGAATGCTGCTAATGTCTTCAGGGAATTTCTGCAAATCCGCAAGAGCTCCCCGCTCTTCCGGTTGACCTCAGAACAGCAGGTCATGGACTCAGTCTCGTTCTTCAACACTGGCTCTGACCAAATCCCGGGTTTGATCATCATGCGGCTGGTAGATGCAGAGCAAATCGATCCAAATTATGCTGAAATCCTGGTATTTTTCAACGCCAGCCCGGATACCGTCACCTTTAGCGACAGCACTTGGATCGGCGCTGGTTTTGCGTTGCACCCCATATTGGTCAACTCCGTCGATCCAATTGCAGCGAGAGCTGCCTTTAATCGCTCAACGGGCACATTTTCGATCCCCGCACTGACGACCAGTGTGTTTGTTTTGGAGGATTAGAGCAAAACTAATACGGGAGTTCGAAAATCTGCCGGAGAATGAAACAATCCGCCTCCTTTCATACCTGTAAGGCGCAGGATTTACTTTGTCATTGCCATGGTTTGGTGAACGAAGGAAATGTGCCAACTTCTACAGGATCATTGGAAGGAGGCGTAAAATGCAGATCAACTATAACCCTGATATTGGAAGTAACCTAATGGAAGAAATCGTCGTCGCCATGCACATGCATACCGTGTACTCCGATGGGAACGGTACGCATGCTCAATTAGCCGAAGCTGCGCTCAAAGCAGGCTTGGATGCTATCCTGATCACTGATCACAACATCTGGGTTCAGGATGTGGAAGGGTATGTTCAAAAAGGTAAACATCGGGTGCTCGTGCTCGTTGGCGAAGAAGTGCACGACCAAACCTTAGAGGTTGGGAAGAATCACCTGCTTATCCTAGGCAATAACCGCGAGCTAGCGCGCTACGCTCCTAACCCACAAAAATTAATTGACCAAGCCACAGCAGACGCACTTACATTTATCGCGCATCCAATCGAAGACGCACTGCCGGCTTTTGGCGAAGCTGCCTACAATTGGGAGGATTGGCAGGTTTCGGGTTACACCGGCATCGAGCTCTGGAATCACCTGAGCGAATTTAAATCCCGCTCGCAATCCCTGCCTAAAGCAGCCTTGCACGCCTTTATTCCCCGCCTGATGCCCTTAGGTCCCTTGGAGCAAACACTAAAATTGTGGGACGAATTACTTCTGAAAAATAATCAACCGGTCGTAGCCATTGGCGGTGTGGATGCCCATGCACTAAAGGTCAAGCAAGGACCGATCCGCCTGGTGCTTTACCCTTACGAGCAGCACTTTCGTGCAGTCACTAACCACCTCTTTATCCCCAAGCCGCTCAGCGGCGACTGGATGGAAGACAAGCGCATGATCTACGCCGCTTTGCGCCAAGGGCATTCCTTTGTAGCTTACGACCTTCCGCATTCCACGCGCGGGTTTCGCTTCACGGTCAATTGTAATGAAGGCACCTTCCTCATGGGCGACCGTGTACCAGCAGATTCCGGGTTAACTTTTCAGGTGCGCCTGCCCATGCGTACACACGTCCGCTTGCTCAAGGATGGCAAAGTTATCAAAGAACATTGGGATCGTGAAGTGCTCACCCACATCACCAAAGAGCCGGGGATTTATCGCGCAGAAGTTTATATCGATTACCTCGGCAGGCATCGCGGCTGGATCTTCAGCAATCCAATTTACGCGCTCTAACAAACTTCATCCCATTGCTGCTTGGGAGATCCTATGAGGGAGTGGCAGCCAAAGCCCGCCTAACGGATACTTGGTATAATCCTTGGAAGGAGCTATCCGCTTATGTGGTTGGAAATTATCGAGAACAAACTCCATTCCATCTTTGAAGATACCTTAGATCGGCTGCTTTATCCTGGGGTTTCGCGCTCGTTAAGCAGCCAGCTTGTTGCGCTCATCTTAGCTCAGATCGAAGCCCAACCAGAAGGCGAAAAGAAAGCCCCTGACCAAATTCAAATTTTTATTTCGCCAGAAAAGTGGGATGCCTGGCAATCAGCGCAGGATACGCTCACCAAAGCTGCTCTGGAGTTAGAAAAGAGCCTTTCTGCAGAAGGCTTCCGCTTCAAGCATCAGCCCCAAATTGACGTGTTAATAAACCCGGGGCTTGACGTGGATGCAATTGAAGTAAAAATCGGCTACTCCCAAGACGCTTCTCCACTCGAAAAGACTGCCCTCCAAGCGGTACCATGGCAGCCTACTGAGGAGCCTGTGCCCATAAATGCCTACCTGATTATCAACGGCAAGGAGCAAGTCCCCTTGCAAAAAACGGTCATCAATATTGGCAGGCGTTCAACGAGCGATATTATTCTCCAAGACCCAATGGTCTCGCGAGATCATGCTCAGCTCCGCGCGCAACAAGGCCGTTATCTCCTTTTTGATCTCAGTTCCACTGGCGGCACCATGATTAATAACCATCGCATCCATAGCGCCACCCTCAAGCCAGGTGATGTGATCCGCATGGGCAAAACCATTCTGGTCTATAATCAGGAAATTAGCGGCTTAACGGATGCAACCAAAGCCGCCGTGATCCCGTCGGAGCCCACAGAATGAACGCTGTTATCCTGCTTGCCCTAAGAATCTTGATCGTGGTGGTTCTTTATGTTTTTTTGGGCAGGGCTATATGGCTTCTCTGGAAAAGCATCGGCAGCCAGCAGGAAGCAAGAAGCAGCGAGGTCGTTCCCCCACTCAGGCTTTCTTCCACGCTTTTAGGTGATCAGAGCGCAAAAACCTTTACCCTGCCTGAAGTCATCATTGGGCGTGACCTAAGTTGTGATTTTATCCTTCCACATGAATTAGTTTCCGCCCGTCATGGTCGCTTCAGTTTTCATCAGAACCAGTGGTGGTATGAGGACCTCAAATCGACCAACGGCTCTTACTTAGAGGATTTACGCATTGAAGAACCTATTGTCGTCAAAGATGGTGATGTCCTTTTTTGTAGTGAGGTTGATGTCACCATTAGTATTCAAGGAAAGTCTTAATTAATATTTAGAGCGAGGTGGCTATGTCTGAAAATCAAGTTGCATTGGGGATTATTGGCGGTTCTGGGCTGTACTCCTTTGAAGGATTGGAAAATCGCCGAACGGTCATCGTGGATACACCCTTTGGTTTGCCTTCCTCCCCTGTTATCCTCGGTGAGGTGCATGGCAAACAGTTAGCATTTTTAGCGCGTCATGGGATTGGGCATACCATCTCCCCCTCCGAAGTCAATTACCGCGCTAATATCTACGCCATGAAACAATTGGGCGTCCAAAAGTTGATAAGCGTCAGCGCTTGCGGCTCCCTGCGTGAGGATTATGCGCCTGGGCACGTCATCGTGCCCGATCAGGTTTTTGACTTCACGCATAAACGTGAGCGCAGCTTCTTTGGAGAAGGTTTGGTTGTGCACATTGGCTCGGCGGATCCTTTCTGCCCAGCGTTAAGCGCAGCCCTGACCAAAGCTCTCCAAGAGGAAAATGCCACCGTCCATTCAGGCGGCACATACATCACCATCGAGGGTCCACGTTTCTCCACAAAAGCCGAATCCAATATATACCGCAGCTTGGGTATGTCCATCGTGGGCATGACCGCCTCTCCAGAAGTCTTTTTGGCACGAGAGGCTGAAATTTGCTATGCCACCATGGCACACGTCACCGATTATGATGTTTGGCATGTAAATGAAGCACCTGTCAGTGTGGAAATGGTGGTACGGACGCTTAGCCAGAATACTGCCTTAGCTCAGAGAGCATTGATTCGCTTGGTGGATATCTTAGACGAACCTGAGTTCCAGGCGATGGAATGCGAATGCGATCATGCCCTCAAAGATGCTTTCATTACCGATATGGCAAAGGTAAAACCGGAGACGCGGGAAAAATTGGATCTCCTCATTGGAAAATATACGAAGTCCTCTTGAACGATACTGTCTCGCCCGCCAAACCCGCACCACGTTTTGATGCGTTAATCCTCACTGGCATTTTCGTTTTCCTTTATGCCTTTGCCTTGGCATTGGCACCCGCCGTGCGCATCCATGCAGATACCTTCAGCTTGGAGCTAAGCTATCTGCTGCCTTTCGCCGGCTGGCTGGCGGGCATACTTCTACTTAGGCAAGTTCTCCATAAACGCCTTCCAGCGGCAGACCCTTGGCTTCTGCCGATTATGGGCATACTCACTGGCTGGGGAATGCTCACGGTGTGGAGGCTCTCTCCAGCTTTGGGTCAAAAGCAGCTCGTTTGGTACTTAGTAGGCTGCTTAGTGATTGCCTTGGGTTTGTATATGCGCAATTTAATTGCTGCGCTCAAGCGCTACAGCACAGTCTGGCTGATCGCTGGCATCCTGCTCGTCACGCTCACCTTTTTCTTTGGTGTGCATCCCAGCGGCAGCGGGCCTAAGCTTTGGCTCAATCTATTTGGTGTTTATCTGCAGCCCTCGGAGCCCCTCAAACTATTAATGATCGTCTATTTGGCAGCCTTTTTTGCCAATCAAATCCGCCCAAACATCGCTTTGATGGCTTCTATTTTGCCAACCGTAGTGATTACGGCGCTAATCGCTGTTTTACTCGTTTTCCAACAAGATTTAGGAACTGCAGCGCTATTCGTATGTATTTATGTTTTTATGCTTGTGCTCACTACCCACCGGCGGCGTTTTTTATGGATTTTCCCACTGGTTGCCTTAGCCGCAGGTGTGGCGGGCTATTTCCTTTTTGATGTTGTGCGCGTCCGTGTGGATGTGTGGCTGAACCCTTGGCTCCAACCTGCGGGGGCTTCTTACCAGCTTGTTCAAGCACAAATTGCCATAGCTGCTGGAAAGATCTTTGGCACTGGCCCAGGCTTGGGCAGTCCCGGCTTTATACCTGTGGCAGTCTCTGATTTTATCTTTTCCGCCATAGCAGAGGAAAGCGGCTTGCTGGGCACTTCGGCTTTATTATTGCTTTACCTATTTTTAGTCGTGCGCGGGGTACATATTGCGCTTACCACCAAGACCACCTTTGGGCGCTATTTAGCGTTTGGCATTTCGATTTACTTCACCATTCAAACCTTTTTTATCGTCGGAGGGAACTTAAGCCTGGTGCCCCTCACTGGCATTACGCTGCCATTCCTATCTTATGGAGGCTCCAGCCTGCTAACCAGCATGACCAGCATCGTTTTGCTGCTTTTATTAAGCGCTGAGAAAAGCAGGCAGCCTCTGCCGGCGTATTCTCGCCGACCTTATCAATATCTGGCGAGTGTTTTAATCTTGCTTTTCATCCCTCTGTTTGCCAAGAATTTCATAATTTCTGTGGTTAATCAAGAAGAAATCACCTCAAAGTCAGAAAATTTACGCTGGGCTGTGTATGATCAATACTCACCGCGGGGGGATATCGTTACGCTGAGCAATACAGAATTAGCAATCACCACAGGCACGCCAGGAGAATACGAGCGCTTGGTACTCTATCCGCCGATAAGCAACGTGATCGGCTATACAAATGCCTTGTTTGGACAAACCGGTTTGGAACGCAGCCTCTACCCCTACCTGCGTGGCTATGGCAAGCCTTTTTCCACTTATTGGCAGCATGAGCTGCTCTATAACCAGCCTCCGCCCGGCTCGGACGTGCGCGTTAACCTTAACCTCAACTTGCAAATTGCTGCAGATGAGCTGCTCGGTGACCAAAAGGGCGCGATAGTATTGATGAATGCACAAACGGGCGAGATTTATGCCCTCGCTAGCCACCCAAACTTTGATGCTAACACGCTCGAAGAGCAGTGGGAAAGCTTAATGGCGAGCCCCGATGCCCCCTTGTTGAACCGCACCACCCAAGCTGCCTATCCTGTAGGTACGTTGATGAACTTGCTCGAATTGAGTGCCTTATGGAGCGAACAAACACCGCTGAGCACGGAGCCAGAGCTGCCGTTCCACTTGGACCGCGAATGCTATCGCGCGATCCAAGCCAGCGCTCGTACCCTTGATACATTGCGCTATGGTTGTGAAAGTGCTGCTATAACCTTACGGAGCTCCCTTACGGATTTGCAGTTAGTCGGAACTGCACGGGCTTTCGGGCTCTTCAGCGCCCCAAGCTTGGCGCTTGAGGTTGCTCCCGCTGCGGAAGACCCTATTGCCGCAGGAACCTTAGATGCTTGGTTCCAAGCTCCCGCGAAGACAAACGTCAGCCCGTTGCAGATGGCTTTAGTTGCAGCCACCATCACCAATAACGGCAATCAACCGTCACCGAAATTAGCCAACAGCTATCAAGATGAAAACGGAAATTGGGTTGCTTTTGGGCAGAGCACCACCCAACAAAAAGTCCTCGATTCTGCAGTAGCTTTCCGCATCCAAGACCGCTTCAAAGCCGAAAAACAAGCGATCTGGTACCAATTTGGCCATGCAAACACGGCAAATGGCGAGCCCCTCACCTGGTATATCGGCGGAACAACCTCGGCGTGGACTGGCACGCCGCTTGCCATCGCTATCGCCATCGAGGGCAGCCAGCCAGCCCTTGCCTTACAGATTGGCAGCGCGCTGCTTAACCCTGCAGCGCCGTAAGTGCCTTACATCTTGATACGCAAGTAATGGCGCTTGCCGCATTGCAAAATGCAAGGCTGGTCAATGACCAAAGCGCTGTCCTCAACCGTTTCTCCATTGATTTTAACGCCTTGCTGTTCGATTAGACGCCGGGCTTGGCTGCGGCTTTTCGCTAAATTATTCTTGACCAGAATATCCACAATATTTTCCGGTTCATTGAGCTGATATTCGGGCATATCTGCGGGCATATCGCCTTTTTGGAACATCACAATGAAGTTTTCCTGAGCCTTATCAGCGGCTTCTTGCCCATAAAACACAGCCGTAATCGCATGGGCTAATTCCATTTTGGCATCGCGCGGGTGCAAGCGTCCGCTTTCTAATCCTTCTACAAAGGCGTTCACTTTTTCAGGAGTCCAGTCCGTCGCTAAGCGCGCATACACTGGCATGACCTTATCCGGCAGGCTCATTACCTTACCATACATGTCATCAGCGGTCGTGTTCAGCGGAATGTGGTTGCCTAAGGACTTGCTCATGCGCACTTCTCCATCGGTCCCGGGCAAAATGCCCAGGATGATGCCGATATTGGGTTTCTGACCATAAAAAGCCATCACCTTGCGCGCGGCGGTCATGATATTAAAGAGCTGGTCCGAACCACCCACCTGCACATCCGCCTCAAGAATGTGAGCATCGTAGCCTTGCATTAGCGAGTAAAAGAATTCGTGGAGGTAGATCGGCTCATTGGCTTCCCAGCGTTTATGAAAATTATCACGCGTTAAAAACTGTTGCACCGTGAAGATCGAAGCTAACTCAAAAAGATCCTTAAGCATCAGCCGTGAAAGCCACTCGGAGTTATAGCGCACATGCGTTTTTTTAGGATCGAGCACATGAAAAGCCTGCTGGGCATAGGTTTCTGCATTTTTCATGACGGTCTCCTGGCTTAGCCGCGGGCGCAGCTTATCTCTATCCGAGGGATCGCCAATCAACGAGGTATAGGTGCCGATGAGGAAGGTGACGTCATGGCCTAGCTCTTGGAACTGGCGCAATTTTCGCATGGTGATCGTATGACCGAGGTGTAAATCGGTAGAAGTGGGGTCATAGCCGCAATAAACTTTGAGCGGTCTGCCTTCTTTTTCAGCTTCAATCAGGCGCTCGCGCAACTCTGCTGCCATTGCCTCAGCTAAGGCTGGATCGCCATAATCTACCCCTTGCATTAAGTATTCGACCTGTTCATCAATGTTCATCTTCGCCTCCACGTTTTCAGTCTATCTTGTCTGAAATGAAAATACCAGATAATAGAATGTTGAATTTTACCATTTCCTAAAGGTTATTCTCGCTTCTGCAATAAAAAGCCCCCGCCAAGATGCAGGGGCTAAACCATAATCGAACAAGTTTATACCGAGGGCTTATCCTCGGACTGATTTTCGTCGGCAGGTTCTTCTTCAGGTTGGGTTGGGGTTGCAGGTTCTGATGATGGTGCTTGCGTAACGGATTCCGCTGTCGCTTCAATCTCAGGTTCAACAAGCCTCATTTCGGAAACATCAATGCCTTCCGTCTGGACTTCGAGGACAGCTTTAGGCAGCCAGATAGTATGCCGTAAAACTAGAATTAACAGTGCCAAGATACCGACAATCAGCATCACTGTCTGATTGATGTTAATGGCTCCGACGGCAGAGGGGTCAAGGCGGATAAACTCTAATCCGAAGCGGATAAGTGGATAATAGACCAAGTACATCAGGAAAAGGTCTCCAGTAAAGAGCTTATCCTTGTATTTCCTGGCAATGTAAAGCAGCAATAATCCGCCTAAAAGGGTCAGCAGCGATTCATAGAGGAATAATGGATGATAGCGTTCCACCGCTTCAAAGCCTGGCAGGCGGTGTGCTGGGTCAATATAAATTGCCCAGGGCAAGTCTGAAGGAGGACCGTAAACTTCTTGATTGACAAAATTCCCCCAGCGACCAATAGCTTGTGCTATCAATAAACCTGGAACAATAATATCTGTCCACTCGAAGAAATTTTGCTTATTCGCGCGGCAATAGATGGCGAGCGCAATTGCCCCACCGATGATGCCACCAAAAATGCCTAACCCGCCTTTCCATATCTTTAGAATTTCCAAGGGATGCTGAAAATAGTATTGTGTGGTCAAGCCCATTGCAGCGTTGGATGAAGACGGCGTAAGTACGTGCCATAACCGCGCGCCAATGATCCCGCCAATCAGCAACCAAGGCAGCATGTCCCAAACCATTTCAGGGTCTTTACCGCGGCGTTTGGCTTCTTGCGTCGCCAACCAAGCAGCGACCATTGCGCCGGCTAAAATAATAAGCGCATAATAGCGAATCATAATTGGACCAATTTGTATTCCTTGAGGCATAATGACTTCCTTTCAGTTTAATTTTGTTGGGCTTGCTGCTCAGCCTGTTTACGGACGTGAAACAACCGCTGGATGGCAGTCAGGTTCCCTAAAACAGCAATTATACTAACAGAAACGAGCGGGATATGAAAGAGGAGACCAGGGATGAGGATGAGGTAACGTTCTACACGCGAGAGAATGCCCACCTTCGCCTCAAACCCCAACGCTTCAGCGCGCGCCCGCGTATAAGAGACCAATACCGCGCCAGCTGCAGCAAGATAAGTCAGCATTATTCCGGTGCGATTACCCGCTGTAGAAAAGTAGTAAAGCAACCCACCTAAAAGAAATAGTTCATCATAACGGTCTGTCACCGAATCCAGGAATGCGCCAAAAGGGGTTTGTCTGTCTTGCCTGCGCGCGAGTGCCCCATCCACAGCGTCCAGCGGACCCATCAGCATCGCGACCACACCGCCCCATGTCAGATGCCCTGCTCCAATGAGAACTGCCGCAACGACGTTCCCAGCCAGCCCTACGAGCGTCACCATGTTAGCTGTAATGCCATGGGCGATACAAAAATCCGCAATTATATTTAGTATCGGTTGGAAAGTGCGGCGTAAAAAAGTTTCCAATCCCGGGGTCTGCTTTTGAGCCATAGCGCTCCTTCTTTTTGGAGTGGTTTGCGCTAAGAGTATACCCCTATTCCTCATCCTTATCTTGGTCGTCTAAAAAGACTTCCCGATTCTTACCACCCCCTTGCGCTGGCCCGATAATACCGCGTTCTTCCAACGCATCAATCAGCCAAGCTGCTCTGGGGTAGCTGATGTGGAGTTGCCTTTGGAAGTAAGAGGCGCTTGCCCGTTGTGTACGCCGCAGCAGCTCAATCGCTTGATCGATGAGGACCTCATCACCATCCGATTCGCTTTGCTGACGAATAATTTCTTCCCAAGGCGAGTCTTCTCTCTTCACATCAATTTTGTGCATGGCAGCCTGCACTTTTTGGGGTTCTTCCTGAGTTGTGTGCGCTTGCCACCAGCTAATCACCCGTTTGAGTTCTTGGTCGGATACCAACACACCTTGCGAGCGTTGCGGTACGCCAACCTCTGGATGCAAGAAGAGCATATCGCCTTTTCCAAGCAAAGTCTCAGCGCCACCCATATCTAAAATCACACGCGAATCAACAGAAGAAGCTACTGTGAAGGCGATGCGCGTGGGGAAGTTGGCTTTGATAACACCGGTGACTACGTCAATGCTGGGGCGTTGGGTGGCAATGATTAGATGGATGCCAACAGCCCTTGCCTTTTGGGCTAAGCGCACCAATGCACGCTCAGTTTCTTCTGGTGAGCTGAGCATAAGATCTGCCAGCTCATCCACCAGGATCACAACACGGGGCAACTTTGGAAGTTTGGCACGCTGCATTTTGGCATTATACGAGTCCAAATTACGTGCATGCGCTGCTTCTAACTGCTTGTAGCGCCCTTCCATCTCTCCCACTGCCCATTGCAACACCTTTTTAATGCGTTCGACATCTGTTTCTACCGGTCCAAGCAAATGCGGTAAGCCATTAAATCGCGTCAGCTCTACCATTTTTGGGTCGATCATCACTAAGCGCAAGTCTTCGGGTGTATTGTTCATGACCAAACAAGTAGTAATAGCTGCGATACAGATAGACTTACCCGAGTTGGTCGCCCCTGCAATGAGCAAATGCGGCATGGTCGTCAAATCCGAAACCAGAGGCTGCCCAGATACATCCCTCCCCAAGGGGATAGCCAGCGGTGAGTTTACGCGCGTAAAGTTTTCTGATTCTAAGATCGGACGCAGCTTGACAATGGTATGCACCGCGTTCGGGATTTCGATGCCCACATAGGATTTACCCGGCACTGGCGCCTCGATACGCAAGCGTTCTGCCTTGAGCGCTAAAGCTAAGTCTTTGGAGAGACTCGAGATTTGTGCAATACGCACTTTCTGGCGTTCCTCCTCATTCGCCCCTTTCTCGATGTAGCCTGGCTCTACTGCATATTGCGTCACCGAAGGACCTACCCGGTACCCAACCACCTTAGCTGGAATGCCAAAATCTTGCAATGTTTTCTCGATGATGGCAGCGTTGGTATTGATGGTAGCCTGATTGGCTATAACAGGTTTTTCATCTTCCAGCAGGCTGAGCGGGGGGAGATTTGCAGAGCGTTCCAATGGTTTGCCCACTGGGGGTGTTTCCACCAGCTCCAACCGCTGTCGCTTAAATTCCCGCGTGAGTGAAGCTTGTGTTTTTGGTTTGCGCTCAGAATGCATGGTTGGTTCAGCTTCCACTGGGCGCTCCACAGCAGCTGGTTCCGCAGCAGTTGGCAAATCAATTTCCAGCTCGGATGGACTTAACTGGTGCTTGTTTGCCCTTTCGCGTGCCCATGTTTCTACCCGACCAAAAATGTTAAAACCATAGAGAAAGAGAAATAAGCTTAGGACTGCAAGTAAGATCCCTGCCGGTACCCAGCCAATAAGGGAAACCAAAGGATGTGCCAGCCCCCATCCAATGCTACCTCCCAAGCTTTCCCCTTCTTCCACGAGGAGGATATTCTCGCGTGCAAAAGCAGAAAGCGACCCAAGTACACCCAACACGCCTAACTCCACCAGAATAACGCGCCCAAGCTTGAAGTCCAGCTCCGCTTGGCGCTCTCGCGAAAGCAGCAGCCATGCTCCTAAGAGTAAAGCGACAGGAATAATCAAGCGGCCAACACCGAACCAAATTGCCAGTTGATGCAGGATCGCATCCAGTAAGATGCCATGCGTAAACCCGAATCCGCCCAAGAGTAAAACAAAACCAAGCGCAAGCAGAAAAACACCAGCCAAGTCCCACCAGAATGAGGTAAGCTTCTTGGTAAACCCAGGGCTGCTACTTGGCGGATCATTGAGGTTTTCTATCGGTTTAGGCTTTATACGCGTGGCTGAACTAGCCGGCGTTTTGGCTTTTTCATTTTTGGGGGCGGTTTTCGTCTTGATCGGTGGCATCCTGAAATAAGCTTTCCTTGTTTAAAAGACTGCAAATTCTGTGCCAGGCGATTCAGGCACACAGGCTATTGGTCTTGGTCCATCTTGGTTTCTGGGGTTGGTTTTGCTTCGGCACTCGCAGCTTCAGCTTCCATTTTCATCAGGTTCTGTGCCACGCTTTCTAAAGCAACGCGCTGTTTGCGATAAAGATCGGCTTCAGAAACAGACAACTTGCGTGCCACCTCACGCACTTTTTCCCCCTGGATAAACTTCAGGTCTAAAATATTATACAAAATCCAATCCGAAGTGTATTTGCGCTCACCTTCCGGTCTAGTCTGCTCGATAGCTTGCTTCAACAAGGCACGTAAAGCATTCGTACGGCTGCCATCGTGCGATTCGCTTTCCGCCTGCACCACTTTGAGCTCTAATAGTGAGCTATTGGTAAGCTTAGGTCCACCCCAATAGTGAGAGAGCGCATCTTTAACCCAGTCCACAAATTCCGGCGGGACGTGCGGAGCACCATTACGATATAGACCCCGTTGGTTGTAGCTCGCGCTGGCAATGAGCTCTTGAATGTAATCAACTTCCGGCTGAAGTGTGGATAGTGATTCCAGCACTTGCACTTGTAACGCCCGATCTTTGAGCGCTAAGGTTGCCCGTTCTGCTAACAAGTGCACCGCGTTTAGCTGCTCCGGCTCGAATTCTTGATCAGCTTCTAACGGAAAACCGCAGATGCCGAACAAGCGGTATTGCCCTTGCTCGTCTAATTGGTATTCTAAAGGGATCAAGCCGAAACTATCTAAGTGGTAAATTTCCCTTGCTTCTTCTGGGGAATGATGGATTTTTTGGATGAGCTCATCAGAAACGGGTAGATGGTCTAACACATGGCGGTCACCCGCATGAATGATATATCTTACCGTGTTGCCTTCCAACACGGCAATAAAAGCCCCAGGCACTTGCAGTTGATCGCAAATCGAGGCAGTGATGATCTCCAAGAATTGATCAAGATCCTTCTCTGTGAGCATGCGTTCTTCTAAGTTGCGGATCAAGCTCAAATCTTCTCGGTCTGCCCCGAAAAAGAGTGCTTTTTCCATCGCAGGCGCCACCAATGTGATCACATACTCCAAGAGCATAATCGTTGCAATCATCACAACAGGCACATAAGGGCTGTAGGGGTTACCATAGAGTTCCCCATAGCGGCGGACCACAGTCGTCATCCCTAAAGTTACAACAGCCACGAACGGTCCGCGCATTAGCCAACGGAAAAGGCGGCTTTTAATTGCCCGGTCGGTCCAATTGAAGCCGAAGAACGAAACTACGTAAGCCATCGCCATCAATGAGACTACCGTGATAATGCTGCCAATTAAGTTCAAGATCCAAAAGAAATCTGGGTTACGATAGAAGAGCTGACTGCCATGCAGCAGGAATAGAATTGAGATGACCGCTGGTGCAATTGTGCCCACACAGAGGTACATTAGCCGCCGGCGTGTGGTGGTGGTGTTGCTGCGCCGCACAGCTCTTCCTAAGTTATAAAATGAAAGCCCATTTACCAATAGGTAATACAAGTCAAAAAAGCGCGTGGCATCGGTGCGCAACAGGTATGGCATGGGGCTCTCCTGGGGTGCCAGGCTGCCAACCGTGATTCCTGCTGGGATGAGGGCAATCCAAACCAGCGCGATGAAATAAAAAATCCTCACCATCCAAGTGCGCCGCCCGCGGCTGGGCCAGCCCGTAATCGTCAGCAATGCATCTGAAAAATGGAAGGTGGCTGCGGGAAGCATCGCCATCGCTGCCCAGCGGATCTGCAGCCACAGTTGGATCAATTCTGGTGAGTTGGAGATATTGGCAATAGTTTCTGTGGTAAACATCAACGCCAGCGCTGCCATCACGATGACAAACGTGCGCGCAAGTTTATCCTTAAGGTTGAACCCCGAGGAATACATCAACAAGGCGATAGCTGTGATCGCTACGCCGGCAGTAAATATCTGGGAAAGTGTCTCCAGGACTGAAGTTACTGTAACCTGTAAAAGTGAGTTCGAAATTGAAAAAACCATCACACGCGTTTTTCGAAGAATAGTGCCGTTTCTTGATTAGGGAAGTATTGATCAATGTAACCGCATAGTTGATAGCCAAGCTTGAGCATCATCTTAATCGCCGGGTCGTTACGGATTTGCAATTCCGTTAGAATACGGTAAGCCTCACGGTCATGCGCCCAAGCTTCGCCGGCTAAAAGCATGCGGCTGCCGATACCCTTTCGCCGCAACCCTTGTGCCACCACCAAGTCACTCACCCGGGCGGTAGCTCTATATCGCCGCAACTCCAAAGCCACATAAGCAATCACTTCACCCAAAACACAGCCAACAAAGATGGCATCCGCTTCATCCCAAGAGTCTAAGAGTGCTTCCTCATCCCTAGGGTAACTGAGGGTTACCGCTCGAGGAAGGTGAACGCGCTGGAAACTACGCGAAAAGCTATCCTTCCCATCCAAGACTTCCATTTTATAAGCGAACGCACTCTTGGAAGCATGATCCAGCGCAATCATGCGGTCTAAATCTGCCTGCCGTGCAGCGCGAATCTCTAACTCTGCCATAGCTTAATCATATCCTATTCTGGGGGAGCCGTCACTTGAACGACGATTACACACGCTGAGGTTTCGACGCCCTGATTATCCAGCGCAACCAACCGCAGCATATATTCCCCGGGGGTTAGGTCCGTTGTATACCAGTAACCTAAGCTGCTCTCCACCTGCACACCGCTGCCAGCAGCAATCACCTGCCAGTTTGGCTCGCCCATGGTGGAATACTCGTAACGATAAGAGCCATAATTAGGCGTATTCACCGAGCCAATGATCTCTACCACGCCGCTGATTTCGTCACCATGCTTAGGGGAGGAAATTTCCAGCACGCCCGCAACACAGTTGCTATCGATCCCCTCGATTTGCGCCTGAGGATAGGGCGTTGGGGTTGGGGTAGCATCAGTGGGAATAACAGCCGGCAGAGTCGCCGTTGGGGTGCTCAGGACTTCAATCGTAGGGGTGGCGTAAAGCGGTTGTTGCGCAATCTCTCCCACCAAAAAGGTTGCCACAATGAACTCTCCCACAGCGAGCAAACCCAATAGCACCAAAACCGTTGTGGCAGAAACCACTTTTTCGTGTGCCATTTGCCGTTCCAGCCCAAAAACTGAGCTGCGGCGTTCCTCGAGGGCAATCGCCAGACGGCGCAGATAGATAATCCCGACTACCCCCAAAATCAGATAGATGGGGATCTCCATCTCGGCGAGGAACTTAATGATGGCGTCCATTGGTGTCTAAAGGCTTGAGCGGGATTGCCTGAGCAGCTAACACCTAGAGCTCAGCCAGCACTCCTTTTATCAATGTGGTCAGCTTTGGGACGATTATTTTTCCAGCTTCCAATACTTCCTCATGGGAAGCGATATTTTTACCGTTGAGGTCAATTTTATTGGAAATCCCCGAAATCCCCAGCACCTGCATGCCGCCATGCTTAGCCACGATGGCTTCGGGAACGGTGGACATGCCGACGGCATCCGCACCAGCTTGGCGTAAAAAGCGGCAGTCGGCTGGCGTCTCAAAGGACGGGCCAGAAAGGCACACATACACGCCTTGCCGCACCGCAAGCGCATTGGCATCGCTGACCTGCTGCGCCAGCGCAAGCAAACCCAGGTCATAGACTTGGCTCATATCCGGAAAGCGCGGTCCAAATTCATCCAAATTAGGCCCACGCAAAGGGTTAGGACCAGTCATGGGCAGCAGCGAGAGGTGATCAGTGATGAGCATCAAGTCGCCAGGGGAATACTCCGGGTTCAGCCCACCCGCAGCGTTAGTAAGGATGAGCGTATGAACGCCTAAGCGCTGCATCACACGCACGGGTAAACCAATACGGGACATGCTATGCCCTTCGTAATAGTGCGCCCTGCCTTGCAACACTAGCACCGCCTTGCCTTCCAACCTGCCGATGACCAGGCGTCCCTCGTGGCCAGCCACCGTCGAGATAGGCCAGTGGGGAATCTCGCGGGTTAGAATAATGACCGGATCCTCAACAGCCTCAGCCAGAGCGCCCAGCCCAGAGCCAAGCACCAAGCCAACTTGTGGCTGAAGGCTAATGCGCTCCCGAATGAACGTAGTTGCGGCATCAATTTGCTCTATGGTAATGAAATCAGACATGCGCACCTCTCAAAAGTATGTCTGATTATTATAACATTTGGAAAAAGAACCGCTCAAATAACGCTCGCTCAAGGCGTAGAAACATAGACACATGAGAATGAGGGTTTGAAGCAATCAAATTATTCACCTGAAATTGGAAATAAATTGCACAGGCTCAAGGCTCGAGCTTAATCAGTGGGCCCGGAAGGATTCGAACCTTCAACCAAGCGGTTATGAGCCGCCTGCTCTGCCACTGAGCTACGGGCCCCCACACGTTTATTTTATCATACCCATTGGGCTATGCAGTTGTGCCTTGCATCTTTGCCCAAGAATCTACCAACGAGATAGTGCGATTGAACACCAGCTGCCCTTCGTGGGTGTCGACGCTATCTAAGCAAAAGTATCCATTGCGCATAAACTGGTAGGACTCACCCAATGCTGCCTGCGCCAATGCTGGCTCTAATTTGCAGCCCGTAAGTACTTCCAACGAGTGTGGGTTGAGGTTATCCAGGAAATCCTGGCCTTCTTCCACTTCATATGGGTCTTTTTTGGTAAATAAATTCTCATAAAGACGCACTTCTGCCTCAACAGCATGCATTGCCGAGACCCAGTGGATGGTGCCTTTGACCTTACGCCCATCTGCCGACATACCCCCGCGCGTTTCGGGGTCATAAGTACAATGCACCTCGACTACCTGACCGTTTGCGTCTTTGACCACCTCAGTACAAGTGATGTAATAAGCATTCATCAGGCGCACTTCTCTGCCCGGCGCCAAGCGAAAATACTTGGGCGGAGGAACTTCCATAAAGTCATCCTGTTCGATGTAAAGTTCGCGGCTAAAGGGGATCTTCCGCATTGCTGTGCACTCCGGATCCTGCGGAAAGTCAGGAACTTCAAACTCTTCCACCTGGTCTGCTGGGTAATTATCCAAAACCACTTTGAGCGGCTTTAGCACAGCCATGCGGCGTTTTGCCCGCGCGTTGAGATCATCGCGTAAAACGTGCTCCAGCAGCTCCATATCCACAACGCTATTGTTCTTCGCCACGCCAACCACATCAGCAAACTTCCGAATAGCTTCTGGCGTGTACCCTCTACGCCGCATCCCAGCTAAAGTAGGCATGCGCGGGTCATCCCAACCACTGACGTAATTTTGCTGCACAAGCTGAAGCAATTTCCGCTTGCTCATTACGGTATAGGTAAGGTTGAGGCGGGCAAATTCGATTTGCTGCGGATGATAGAGCTCCAGCTCATCCAAGAACCAGTCATAAAGCGGTCGGTGGTCCTCGAACTCGAGCGTGCAGATAGAGTGTGTGATGCCCTCAACCGAATCAGAAACACAGTGAGCATAGTCATACATTGGATAAATGCACCATTTGTTGCCGGTGCGATGGTGCTCAGCGTGTAAAATGCGGTACATAATCGGGTCGCGCAGGTTGAGGTTTGGTGAAGCCATATCGATTTTAGCCCGCAGTGTGCGGGAGCCATCTGGAAATTCGCCAGCGCGCATCCGCCTGAAAAGATCCAGGTTTTCTTCCACCGAACGGTTACGATAAGGGCTTTCCCGACCTGGCTCGGTGAGCGTGCCGCGGTATTCGCGCACTTCATCCGGGCTTAAGTCGCAGACGTAAGCCTTACCCTTTTCAATAAGTCGAACCGCGTTTTGATAGAGAACTTCGAAGTAATCCGAAGCATAATACTCACGTTCTCCCCAATCGAAGCCCAACCAGTGGATCGTATCCTTGATGGATTCGACGTACTCTATGTCTTCCTTAACTGGGTTGGTGTCATCAAAGCGCAGGTTGGTCAACCCACCGTAATCCTCGGCAATGCCGAAATTTAAACAGATGGATTTAGCATGCCCGATATGCAGGTAACCATTCGGCTCCGGAGGAAAGCGCGTGTGCACCCTCCCGCCAAAGCGCCCGCTGCGGTTATGTTCTTCGATGATCTCACGGATGAAATTGCTTCTGGTTGCTTCCTGTTCGCTCATTGGTCGCCTTTACTTTGTTGGACTTGCCTGATTATACCTTATAGGTTTTACTGATTAAGCATTAACCAGCACCTAACCCCTTGAGCAATACACCAACGAGGTAAGCAACCGCTGCAGCTCCACCACCAACCAAGAGCATTTCTAAACCACTGCGCAGAGGATTTAACCCAGTTACTTTCACCTTGGCTGCCCCTAAACCAAAAAGTGTTAGAGCAGAGAGACCAGCTGAGATGAGAAAACCGGTATTAGCAGCAATTGGCGTGAATAACCCAACGATGTAAGTGATCAGCGGGATCAAGCCGGCAAGTGCGAAGGCAATAAAAGTGGTAACAGAACTGCGGACAGGATCGATATCAGATTTCACCAAACCAAGTTCTTCGTGCATCATAATGTCTAACCAGCGTTTTTTGTCTTGAGTGACAATTTCAGTCATCTTTTTCGCTTCATCAGGCGTAAAGCCCTGCTTTAAATAAATA
>Ga0208826_1000358_pt1 | contig 49316 bp, 47 predicted proteins | sample AD_UKC115_MetaG_FD_184451 | JGI IMG/M metagenome (GOLD analysis project Ga0208826, IMG submission 184451) | Active sludge microbial communities of municipal wastewater-treating anaerobic digesters from Hong Kong - AD_UKC115_MetaG (SPAdes)... | ecosystem: Engineered > Bioreactor > Anaerobic >... | reverse complement strand
GGCACGAACAAGGGCCTCTTCTTCCTTCAAGGCTTTCGGTTCCCACCCTGGAGGGGGACCCTCTCCTTGGACTCTACCTCGAACCGCTTTAAATTTACAGGGGACACTTCCTTTTTTGTTCGCGGTATTCGCGCCTTTCGCGGTTAGAATAACAGAGGACACTCCCTTTCTTGTTTGTTCCCAAGCTTCTCCGCCCCCCATCCCTTCCTGTTGACTCGCCTGGAAGGATCGTTTACCCTCTGGGTATGAAGACAAGGGCCCTCTTTTCCCTCTTCCTTCTCCTCTCACTCCAATTCCCCCTAACGGCGAAGTCGCGCTCGGGGAGTATCGCCGCTATCGACGCCATGCTCACGGCCTGGCACCACGCCGCCGCAGTGGCCGACGAGAAGGGCTACTTCGACTCTTTGCTGGAGGACGCGGTCTTCATCGGTACAGACCCTGGAGAGCGTTGGACGAAGCCGGAGTTTCGCCTCTGGGCCGCTCCCGCCTTCCGCCGTGAGTCGGCTTGGGTCTTCAAGGCCAGGGAGAGGAACATCCGCCTCGCCCCAGGGGGTCGTCTGGCCTGGTTTGACGAGCTTCTGGATTCGAAGTCTTTCTGGACAAGCCGGGGTTCCGGGGTCGTTCTCTTCCAGGGCGGACGATGGCGAATCGCCCACTACGTTCTCTCTTTCACCGTTCCCAACGGCGCGGTGCAGCGGATCCGTCCACTTCTCCTAGAAGAGCCCTCCCGGGAGACACCCCGAGAAGAGACGAAGCGATAGGGCCTGAGCCTCTCCTGTGGGAGGCCCGTATTAGATAGAGGGGGAAGTTCGGGAAGGCCTCGTCGGCCTATGGCCTCTCCGGAGGGGGAAGGGGCCTCTTCAAATTCTGCAACGCCTTAACCGCTTCCTCGTACCCTGCGGCGATGGCCTCCTCGGAGCGGTGAAATTCGAAGAAACCGATCCCCCCAACCTTAGGTTGAATCAGAAGGTCCGGTGGGTCCGTGACCATCCTCTGGGCCGTGATCTGCGCCTCCATGATGTTGATCGCTCCGGCCATGACCTCAAAGATGTTCGGCGAGGGGTCTTTTTGGAACCACCGCTTCCCCAGGGAGAGGTCGGGAATCTCCAGCCTCCTGAACCTCTCGAGAAACTCCCTGAAGGGCCCCTCCTCTTTTTGGGGGAGCCTTGGGGGCTTCTGCTTCATGGCGTGAGAGGGAGGGGAGGCCTTTCGTTCCTCCCAGCTCCTCTCCTGGTTAAGATCGACGGCGATGACGTAGTCCGCCCCCAGGCCACGGACGGCGCTTACAGGAACAGGGTTGACCAACCCCCCATCCACGAGGAACTCGTCTCCCCGCCTCAGGGGCGTGAAGATCCCGGGAACGGAGATGCTCGCCCTGACGGCTTCCGTCAAGCTTCCCCTGTTCAAGACAACCTCTCTCCCCGTGTTGAGGCTGGCCGCTACGGCGCAATAGGGGAGAGGAAGGGTTTCGATCTCCCTCTCCTGAACGTAGCTTTGAAAGAATTCCAGGAGTTCGTTCCCCTCGATGAGCCCCGACCGAGGAAAGGTCACGTCAAGAAAGGAGAGGATCCTCTTCCAGTCGATCTCCGCGACAAACTCCTCCAGGAGGTTGAGCTTCCCCAGAGCGAAGGAGGCCCCCACAAGGGCTCCGATACTCGTTCCGGCGACGCACTCCACCTGCACTCCTCTCTCATGCAACGCCCTTAGGACTCCCAGATGGGCCCACCCCCGGGCCGCGCCTCCCCCGAGGGCCAAGCCGATCTTGCCCGGTTCTCCTGGTTTCATCTCCCCCCCTCAGGAGCGATCCCGAATTCGGGTCTCGCCCCTATCTCCGTCTCCCCGTCAGCTCTTGCGCCTTAAGGTTCAGCTCCTCAACCCCTTTGACATACTCCTCGGAGAGGACTATCCCGTGGGGATAGGGCTTTCCCTGGGCGTTTACCGAAACGAAGGTCGCCATCCCGGTGACGGCGGGCCGGTCGTCTCCGTCGAGGAGCCCTTGTCCGGCAACGGTGATGCTCGACCTTCCGGTCAGAACAACCTGAGAGGAGATCTCGAGGATCTCTCCCTTGTGGGCCGGTCTCTTGAACTCCATCCCATGGATCTTGACGCAGACGACATCTTCCGGTTTTCCAACCGCTCTGGAGGCGGACAAGAAGCAACTCTCCACGAGCCAGGAAGCCATTCTCCCGGCAAAGAGGGTTCCGTGATGGTTCAGGTCCTCTTCCTTGATGAGCCTGGTGACAACGACCGGATCAAAGGTCTTCACTCTCCTCCTCCTGATGGGTGTGCTTTACAACCTTCCCCTCTACCATGAATACCACATCTTCGCCGATATTTGTCGCCAAATCGGCGATTCTCTCCAGATTCCTGGAAACCATGATGAGGTTGAGGGATCTCTCGATGGTACCGGGGTCGGAGCTCATGAAGGTGATAAGCTCTCGGAGGATCTGGTCCGTGAAGGCATCGACGATGTTGTCCCTCTGGAGGACCTCCTGGGCCAGCCGATCGTCCTCGTTGATGAAAGAGGAGATGCTGTCCTTAAGCATTCCCAAGGCGATCTCCGCCATCCTCGGAAGGTCGATGAGGGGCTTCACCGGCGGCCTCTCTACGAGAAAGAGGGCCTTCTCGGCGATGTTCACTCCGTGGTCGGCGATTCTCTCCAAGTCGCTGTTCATCCGAAAGATCGTCAGAACCGTCCGAAGGTCCTTGGCCTTGGGCTCATACTGGGCGATGAGGGTCGTGCATCTCTCGTCGATCTCCAGCTCTTTCCGGTTGGCCAGAGCCTCATCCTCTCCGATGACTTGGTTCAAGATCTCCAGGTCATGCCGAAGAAGGCCTCCGATACTCTTGCGGACCATCTCTTCTACATGGTTGGAGTAAGCGACGACTTCCCGTTTCAGTTGGGTTATCCTCTCCTGAAGAAGCATTTTATTCTCCTCTGATTATCCGAATTTTCCAGACAGGTACTCCTCGGTCCTCTTATCCTTGGGAACCGTGAAGAGCTTCTCGGTTTGTCCATACTCCACGAGCTCCCCCAGGTAGAGAAAGGCCGTAAAATCGGAGATCCTTGCGGCTTGAGCGATGTTGTGGGTCACCATCACGATGGTGACCTCTTTGGCCAACTCCACAACCAGCTCTTCGATCCTGGCAGTCGCCTTGGGATCCAAGGCCGAAGTGGGTTCATCCAGGAGGAGAACCTCGGGCTTGAGCGCCAGGGACCTGGCGATACAGAGCCTCTGCTGTTGTCCTCCTGAAAGAAAGGTTCCCCTCTTGTGAAGGTGCTCTTTCACCTCCTCCCAAAGTCCGACCTTTCTCAGCGTCTCTTCGACGAGGGAATCGAGTTCGACCCGGCTCTTGCGGATCCCGTTCAGTGTATACCCAGAGACGACGTTTTCGTAGATGTTCATGATCGGGAAGGGGTTGGGACGCTGAAAAACCATCCCGATTCTCCGCCGCACAAGCATGGCCGGCATCTTGTAGAGATCTTCCCCGGACAAGAGAACCCTTCCACTGCTTCTCGCCCCGGGGGTCAGCTCATGCATCCGGTTGATGCTCCTGATGAGGGTTGTCTTCCCGCACCCCGAGGGGCCCATAATGGCGGTGATTCGGTTCTTCTCGAGGTCGAGGTTGATTCCCTTGAGAATCTCCTGTTCCGAGAAGTAGGCGTGAAAATTTTGAAAACTTAAAACTTGACTCTCCATTTTTTCGCTCCTAACCGGGCCAGAACGTTGAGAACAAAGACCAGGAAGATCAGAATCAAAGAGGCTCCCCATGCCAGATCATGCCACTGCGGGTAGGGGGAGGAGGCGTAGTTGAAGATGATCAGAGGCAACGAGCTCATCGGCTTGAGGGGGTTCAGGTTCATGAAGGGGCTTCCGAAGGCCGTGAAGAGAAGAGGAGCCGTCTCCCCGGCCACACGGGCGACACCGAGGAGGATCCCGTTCAGAATCCCCGCCATTCCGGCCGGGAGGAGGACCTTGAAGATGGTCCGCGAATAGGAGACTCCCAAGGCCAGGGAGGCCTCCTTGAGGGAGTGGGGAATCAGGAGGAGGGTCTCCTCTACGCTCTTCGTGATGACCGGAAGCATCATCATCGCCAGAGCGAGGGCCCCGGAAAGGGCGGAGAAGAAACCCGTCACCTTTACGACCCAGAGGTAGATCAGGATGCCGACGACGATGGAGGGAACCCCCTGGAGGATCTCCAACCCCCCACGGACCATCTTCGCCAAGGGACGCTCTCTCTCTTCGGCGAGGTAGATCCCCGCCAGAACCGCCGGCGGCAGTGAGAAGGCCGTCGCGAGAGCCACCATGATCCCCGTCCCCGCCAAGGCGTTGACAATTCCCCCTCCCTCTTCTCCGGGCGGGGCGGGAAGGGTGGTCAAGAAAGTCAGGCTCAAGGAGGAGATCCCCTTTCGAAGAATCGTGAAGAGAATCAGAAAGAGGGGAGCCAAGGCGATCATGGCGAAGAAGAGAACCGTCCCCTGAAAGATCCGGTCCTGAAGGATTCGTCTCTTTGTTCCCTTCATAGGCCCCTCCTGATCAACCTCTTTCCGAGGAGGTTGATGAGCGTCGTGAGGAGAAAGAGAACGAGAGCGACCTGGATCAGGGAGGCTACATAGAGGGGATCGGTGGCCTCGGAGAACTCGTTGGCGATGACGCTGGCCATGGTGTTCCCAGGGCTGAAGATCCCACCGGGAAGGATGTTGGCGTTCCCGATGAGCATGGTGACGGCCATGGTCTCCCCGAGAGCCCTCCCCAAGGAGAGGAGAAACCCGGCAAAGATTCCGGAACGGGCATAGGGAATCGAGACCCTTCTGAGGACCTCGTACCTTGTCGCCCCCAAGGCGTAGGCCGCCTCTTTCTGTTCCTGGGGAACCAACTTCAACACCTCCCTTCCCAGGGACGCCGAATAGGGAAGGATCATGATCGCCAAGACCAGGGAAGCCGTAAAGATCCCAACCCCAAAGGGGGGAACCCTCAGCGCCTCTTCGACCTTGCGTACCAAGGGGATCAAGACCAACATCCCCCAGAAACCGTAGATAACCGAGGGAATCCCCGCCAGAAGGTCTATGAGGGAGTTGAGAAAGGAGGCGACCCCTCCTTCACGGGAGTACTCCCCCAAGAGGAGGGAGAGGGCCAGAGAGGAGGGAACGGTCATCAGGAGCGCGAGAAACGAAGTCGCCAAAGTCCCGAAGACGAAGGGGAGGACACCGAACTCGTTGGTGAAGGGGTTCCACAACCTCCCCGTGTAGAAACCCCACCCCAAGCTCTTCATGGAGGGGAGGGAGAAGAGGAGGAGGGAGGAGAAGACGGCGAGAAGGAGCAGGAGTACAGAGAGGGCCGTCATGTGCAGGGTCAAACGGAAGGCTTTGTTCGTCGTGTTTTTCATCTTTCCCTTTCCCTGGAAAGGGGACGAAGCCGGGGAGAAATTCTCCCCGGCTTCGTCCCTTCAAGAAAAAACTATCAGATCTTCTTTCCTTCGAAGGTCAAACTCTTTATCACGTTCTCGGCGGCCTGCACCGCTTTTTTCGGAAGAGGGGAGTAGTGAAGGGGCTGGGCGTACTGCTGGCCCTCCTTCACCATCCATCCCAGGAGCTTGACCAACTCTGCAGCCTGGTTCTTGGTCATTTTCCCCTCCTTCATCTCCCTGTAGAGGATGATCCAGGTGAAGGAGGCGATGGGATATCCCTTGGGAGCGACCGTATCGGTCAGAGAGACCCTGGTGTTTTGAGGAATTGCGATGTTCGCGGCCTGAGAGGCTGACTCCGCTGTGGGTTTGATGAAGTTCCCGGACTTGTTCTTCACCACGGCCACGGGCATCCCGTTTTGGAGGGCATAGGTCAGCTCGACATAGCCGACGGCTCCAGGCATCTGTTTCACATAACCGGCCACCCCTGGGTTCCCCTTTCCTCCGAGGCCGACAGGCCAGTTCAGCGACTTGCCAACTCCGACCTTGTTGTACCAGAAAGAGCTGACCTTCCCCAAGTACTCGCTGAAGACAAAGGTCGTTCCGCTTCCGTCGGAGCGGTGGACAACGGTGATGGGAAGGTCCGGGAGGGAGACCTGGGGGTTGAGCCTCTTCAGACGCGGATCGCTCCATTTCGTAATGACTCCGAGGAAGATGTCGGCCAGCACGTCCGGGGTCATTTTCAGTTCCGGGTTTCCAGGTAGGTTGTAGGTGATCACCACAGCCCCCAGAGCCATGGGGATGTGGACAACCTCTCCTGAAGCCTCCTTCATCTCGCTCTCCGTCATGGGAGCATCGGTTCCGCCGAAGGCGACGGTCTTGCCGATCAACTGTTTGATACCCCCTCCTGAACCGATGGCCTGATAGTTCACCTTGACGCCGGTTTTGGCGTTGTAGACATCGAACATCTTGGAGTAGAGGGGGTAGGGGAAGGTCGCCCCCGCCCCGAGGAGCTCCTTGTTCTGTGCGTTAAGCCCTGATCCCACCAAGAGAAGGAGGGAGAGGATCGTAAAGAGAGTTCGCATTTTCATCTTTATCTCCTTTTTGGTTTAAAACTTGACGTAGATGGTCATCGCCCCGTAGAGATCGTTTTCAGGCTTGCTCCCTGTATCGGGATCGCCGTAAAAGACCGCCTTCAGGTTGGGGATGATCTGAAGGTTCTTGTTGACCTTGTAGGAGAGAGCACCCATGAGGAGAGAGGAAGAGGCGTTGGTAGCGAAGGGGGTGTAGGCGATCTTCGCCCCCTGGGGGTTTGCGTCGAAGTTCCTATCGAACCGGAGAACCGCGTCGATCTTCTCGTTCAAGGAGATCACCGAGAAGAGGGAGAGGACATCCCAGCTCTTTTCCGTGGAGCCTTGTTCCTGATGTTTACGGGCCAGGAGAATACCGCCCCGCCCTCTTTCGGCCTTGTACCCCACAAAACCCTGAAGGAGGCTGTTCTTCGTCTGGTTCCCCGCATCCTCGTAGTCTCCGTAGAGCTCGAAGTAAAGCCCCTTGACCGGCTCGTATCCGATCAAGGCGTACCCTTTCTTGTTCTTGTTGACTTCCGCCTTATCCCCCGAGGAGTTGCCGAACATCAGAGCGTAGGTAACCTTCTTCCCCTTGTCCAGGGAGCCCTTCAGAGAAAGACCGAAGTCCCGCGAAGAGGCGTACTTCTGCAGGTCCAGGGGCGTCTTCTCCAGGGAGCGGTAACCCCAGAAGTTTTCGATGTTCTCAAAGGTCGGAGTCGAGAGGATCCCCACCAAGAGCCGGTGCTGAGAGGAGGCTTTCCACTCCAGGTAGGCGTCCTTGACGAAGGGGTTGAGGGTTGTGTTCGTTGTAAAATCTCCGGGGCTGTTCATCTCGAAACGAAGGCGGACGGCGAACTTCTCGTCCAGCTTCCTATCGTAGGAGAGGTAGATCCTTCTGAACCAGAACCCGTGCTGTTTATCCGCCTTGGCGTCATGGTTCTGGAATACGGCGTAGTAGTCGGAGATCATGTACCCTGAGAGGGTCCCCTTATCTTCCGCCCCGAGCAGGGAGAAGAGAGAGAGGAGAGAGGAGAGCAAAAAGAGAAGCGGTTTTTTCATCGGGTTTTTCCTCCTTGAGAGATCTGTTGTCTTCATCATGCTCAAGGATAGAACCCAACGGTTAACCCCCGATGGGGGGTTGTGTTAATGTTTCGTTAACTCTCCTCTTCTTTGGAAAAAAGGACCCTGAAGAGGCTTCCCTTCCCCTGCTCGCTCTTGACTTCCACCTCGGCGCCGTGAAGAAGGGCAATGTGCTTCACCAGGGAGAGCCCCAGCCCCGTCCCCCCTTGGCGGCGGGAGCGGGAGGGGTCGACCACGTGGAAGCGGTCGAAGATCCTTGGTTGGTGTTCCGGAGGGATTCCCAGACCCGAATCCTCAACCTCCGCCACCAATCTCCCCCGATCCTTCCGCGCTCGAACGACGATCCCGCCGTGGTCGGTGTACTTGATCGCGTTGTCCACAAGGTTGATGAAAAGCTGTTCCAACTTGAAGGCGTCCGCCTTGAGAACAAGCGGCTCTTGCGGAAGTTCTAACCCATAGGCGAGCCCCTTCTCCTTCGCCTTGAGTGTGAAGAGGAGGCTCACGTTGTTGAGAAGTTCTCTGAGATCGATCGGTTCCAGAAGAAGCTTTTCCCGGGGATCTTCCAGCTGTGAGAGGAGGAGAAGGTCCTCCACGATCCTGACAAGACGGTCCACGTTCCTGCGGATGATCCCTAGATGGCCCTGGGCCGCGGAGTCTTCCACCTCCTCTTCCAGGGTCTCCACGAAGCCCTTGATGGCCGTGAGGGGCGTGCGCAGTTCGTGGGAGACGTTGACGACAAGCTCCTTCTTCACCTTCTCCAGGTTCTTCTTCTCGGTGATCTCTTCGAGGATCACGACGGTCTCCCGCCCGCCGCTCAGAGGGACGGCGCTGAAGGAGAAGATTCTCCCACCGCCGCCGAGCTCCCCGGTCGTCGCCTCCCCCAGCTTCCGGCTCTTGGTGAGGAGTTCGTCCATTCCGGCCATCCGGAACCTCTCGGTGAGAACCTCTCCCACCAGCGGCCCCCCGGCGGCCCTCTCCATGGCCCGGTTGGCGAGAAGGACCTCTCCCCGTTCGGAGACGACCCCCAAGGCCTGGGGCAGGGAGCGAAGGATCGTCTCCCTCCGGTCCCTCTCCTCTCTCACCTCTCCCAGAAGGGCGTTAATCCCCTCGGTCATGGAGTTGAAACTTTCGGCGACCAGGGAGACCTCGTCCCTACTTCTCGGGTGAAGCCGCGTCGAGTAGTCCCCCTGGGCGACCCGTTCCGCCGCTTCCCTCAAATCCTCCAGGGGTTTGGAGAGGGAGCGGGCGAAGAGCCAGGAGGCGCCGAAGACAAAGAGGAGCGCCAGCAAAGAGAAGAGAAAGATCTTCCTCTCGAGCTCCGCGGTCAACCTCTCCACCTCCTTCAGCGAGAGGCTGAGCCTGAGAACGGCAAGGACCCTTCCTCCCTCCTCGATCCTCTCGGCTACGTAGAGCATCTTCTCCTTCAGGGTGGTGCTCATCCTCAGGCTTCTTCCCTCACGGTTCTTCAGGGCCTCACCGACCTCCTGCCTATCCAGGTGAATCTCCCAAGGGCCCTTGAAAGAGGAAGAGTCGGCGAGAACCTGGCCTTGGGGTGAGAGCAGGGTGATCCGAACCCTCCCTCTCTGGGCGACGCTCTTCAGGAGAGACGATAGCGAGCCTTGATCGCCCTCCTGGAACTTCGCCACCACCAGGGGTGTCAGGGCCTCGCTCATACTGCGAAGAAGACGGGCCTCCGAGGCTACGGCGCTCCTCTTGAGGGAGGGGACGAAGAACAAGAGGAGGAGAAGGGCGAAAAGCAGGGTGATGAAAAGCGACCCGAAGAAGACCTTCCAGAAGATTTTTCTCACTCTTCCACCTTGTAGCCGACCCCCCGGACGTTCTTGATCATATCGCCGGCGGGGCCGAGTTTCTCCCTGAGATGCTTGATATGGACATCCACGGTCCTGTCGAAGACGGTCTTCTCGTCTCCCCAGAGGTAGTCCAGGATCTTCTCCCGGGGGAAGACCCACCCTCTCTTCTTGACCAGAAGCTTGAGAAGCTTGAACTCCGTCGCCGTCAGCTCCACCGTCCTCCCCTCCACCAAGACCTTATAGCGGAGAGTGTCGATGGTCAGGAGCCCGTCGCGAAGGGAGAGGCTCCCCCGCTCACGGTTCCCCTCCTGCCGTCTCAAAACCGCCTTGACCCGCGCCACAAGCTCTCTGGGGGAGAAGGGTTTCGTCACGTAGTCGTCGGCACCAAGCTCGAGTCCCAGGACCCTGTCGGTCTCCTCCCCCCGAGCGGTGAGCATGATGATGGGCAACGAGGAGCCCTCCTCTCCCCTCCGCAGAGTCTTGCAGATCTCGAAGCCATCCATGTCGGGAAGCATGAGGTCAAGAAGGAGAAGGGAGGGGCTCTCCCCCTTCAGGGATTCCAAAAAGGAGGCTCCGTCGGAGTAGGAGAGGACCCTGAACCCGTTCCGCTCCAGATGAAGCGTGATCAGGTCGACGATGTCCCTCTCATCCTCTACGATGGCGATGGTTTTGTTCATCCCCTCTATGGTAGAGGAAAGGGAAAGGATGAGTCAAGGAGATGGGATCAGAGAAAGAGAAGGAGCTCCTTCAGTTCCCTCTTGGGAACGTGGTGAACCCCCTTCTCGTCCCTCCAGTACTTGACGCTCCCTTCCGGGCCTAGAGGTTCGAGGACGACCTCCTCCAAGGGGTATCCCAGCGCGATGACAAGGAGAATCTCGAAGTGTTCCGGGAGTTCACACTCCCTTCTGAGAGCCTCCCTGTCTACAGTGGCGATCATACACCCGCCCAACCCCTTTTCGACGGCGCCCAGGAGCAGAGTCTGTGAGACGATCCCCTGGTCGTAACCGAAGTTTTGGGAGACCCTCTTGTCCCCTAAGACGACGATGTAACCGCTTGGCCTCTCTCCCTCCACGGGCCCCTGCCAATCCTTCAGGTAGGCCGCCCAACGCAGCTTCGGGAAGATCCTCTCGTTGGACTCCCTCTTCCAGGAGAGGAGGTACTTCAGGGGTTGAAGGTTCGCTGCGGAAGGGGTAAGACGGGCAAGCTCAACGAGGTCGAGAAGCACTTCCCGGGAGATCTCCCGCTCGCCGTGGAAACGACGGATGCTCCTGTTTTTCAAGACCAGCTCTTTCAGGCTCTTCACTCTTCCCTCCTTTTCCTTCCAGTTCCACCAGAGGCGGCTCTCCCGATCGGCGCCGGGGTTGCGAAGATCGTTGACCGCGCAACGGAAAGAGTAGAGCACACACCGGTCTTGGTGTTTTCCGGTGATCTCTTCGAGTCGCGCGTAGAGCTCTTCGGGATCGCTCTCCCTCAGCTCTTGGAGTGAACGGATGCCGATCTTCCAGAGGTCTTCGCCGAGGCTGGGGCCGAGCCCGGCCACACGGGACAACGCCTTGACGAGAGCCTCCCTCCCCTTTGGTTTCCCCATAGAAACCTCTCAGTAAAGCCGGTCGATGACCTTCTTGTACTTCTTCTCCACGAAGCTCCGCTTGACCTTCAGGGTCGGAGTGATCTCTCCCTTCTCGATGGAGAAATCCTCCTCCAGGAGGGCGACCTTCTTGATCACCTCGAAGTCCGCCAGATCCGGGACCATCTTCTTGATCTCCCTCAGGTAGAAGCGTTCAACCGAACTGTCGGAGCAGAAATCGGCCCGCCCGTGAAAACTCTTGTTCAGAATCTTCCCGATCTCCTCCATCTTCTCGAAGTCGGGAACCAGCAAGGCGGAGAGATACTTTCTCTCGTTTCCGATCAAAACAACGTTGCCCACGTAGGGGCTCTGCTTGATCCTCCCTTCGATGGGCTGGGGGGCGACGTTCTTCCCCCCTAGGGTAACGATGATCGCCTTCTTGCGGTCCGTTATGGAGAGGAACCCCTCGTTGTCAATGAAGCCGATATCCCCTGTCAGAAACCACCCCTCTTTGTTGAAGGCCTCCGCGGTCTCTTCGGGTTTCTTGTAGTATCCCTTCATGACGTTGGGCCCTTTGACGAGGATCTCCCCGTCTTCGGCGATGACAACCTCTTCACCGGGAATGGGCTTGCCCACCGTTCCGACCTTGAAGTCCTGGAAGGTGTTGACGGCGACCACCGGAGAGGATTCCGTCAAGCCATACCCCTCCAAGACGGGTAGCCCCATCTCGTAGAAGAACTCGGCGATCTTCTTCGGGAGAGCGGCCCCTCCGGAGATGAAAAAGCGAAACCTTCCGCCCAGGTTCTCCTTGACCTTCTTGAAAACGAGCCTGTCCGCAAGGCCATACTTGAACCGCAGGGAGTAGGGGAGCTTCTTCCTGGCCATCTCGAGGTGGAGCTTCTTCTCCGCCACAGAGAGGGACCAGAGGAAGAGGCTCTTCTTCGTTTGAGAGCCCGAGAGGGCCTTCTCCATGATCCGCGAATAGACCCTTTCGAAGAGCCTGGGGACCGAAACCATGACCGTTGGTTTGACATCGATCATGTTTTGGTTGACCTTCTCGATGCTCTCGGCGAAGGCGATGGTCGACCCTTTCCTCAAGTACCCGTGGACAACGGTCCTTTCCAGAATGTGCGAAAGGGGGAGGAAGGAGAAGCAGACGTCCCTCTCGGAAACATCCATGATCTCGCAGAGAACGAAGACGTTGGCGAAGACGTTGGCGTGGGTGAGAACGACACCCTTGGGGATCCCTGTGGTCCCCGAGGTGTAGATGATCGTCGCCTCGTCCTGCCTGTCCAGAGTGGAGACCATGTCAACATAGTCATCTTCGGAGAGCCCTTTGCCGATCTCCTGAAGTCCCTTTAAAGAGAGGGCGTTCTCCGAGGGAGGAGGGTCTAGGAGGGAGACGAAGAGTTTGACGTTCTTCATCTGCTCCTTGATGCTCTTCACCTTCTCCCATTGGGCCTTGGAGGAGAAGAAAAGGACCTTGCTGTCCGAGTCCTCGGCGATATAGAGAACCTGGTCCGCCGGCAGGGTCGGATAGATGGGAACAACGATGGCTCCAAGGGAGAGAATGGCCAGATCCGAGACCACCCACTCGTAGCAGGTGTCGGCCAGGATGACGACCTTGTCCCCCCTGCGAACGCCTACCTGTTGGAGACCCAGGGCCGCGGTGATAACGTCTCTTCGGAAGGTTTCCGTCGACACCGCCTGATACTTTCGGTTTCTCTTGACCAGGAAGCGTCTCTCTCTTGGGTGCTTCTCCACTGCCTCCAGAAAATTCCCGACAAGGGTCAGATTAGGAATTACCATCTTCCAGCGCCTCGCTGCTCACCTTGGAGAGGGAGATGACCCTGTCTTCCTCTTTGGTAAGCTGGAAGAGCAAGACCCCTTGAGTATCCCTTCCCTTGGGTTTCACCTGGTTGCTTTGAATCCTGAGGAGTTGTCCCTTCTCGGTGATGGCGATCACCTCGTCGTTCTCCAGGACGACCTCCCCTTCCACGACGTCCCCTCCCTTCTCGGTCAGGTGGATTCCCCGCACCCCCATGGACCCTCGGGAGTATCCACGGAAAAGGTCCAGCCCGCTCTTCTTGCAGAGGGCCTTCTCGGTGACGAGGAAGAGGAACCCTTCGGGGATCACCTTCCGGGCGCCGAGAACGGAGTCCTCATCGGCCATACGGATCCCGATGACTCCGGCGGCGTTTCTCCCCATCTCCCGGACCTGGGAGACGTCAAAGCGGAGGACCTTCCCTTTCCGGGTGTAAAGGACGACCTCCTCTTTCCCGCTCTCCAAAAGGATGACATCTTTCACCTCATCCCCTTCGTTGAGGCCGGCGGCGATGATCCCCGCGCTTCGGGGGTTGGAGAATTCGTTCAAGGCCGTTCTCTTGGTGATTCCATTCTTGGTGACGAAGAGGAGGCTCTTGGGATCTGTGAAGTTGCGAACGTTGATGAGAGAGGCCACCCTCTCGTCTGGTTGAAGGTTGATGAAGTTGATGAGGGGCCTTCCCTTGGCGGCCATCCCCGTCTCGGGAATATCGATCGTCCGGATCCAGTAGGCTCTTCCCTGGTTCGTGAAGACGATGAGGTAGTCGTGGGAGGAGGCGCAGAAGAGTGCCCTGACGCCGTCTTCGTCCCGAACCTCGATCCCCTTCTGTCCCTGGGTGTTCCGGTTCCTGGGGGTGCAGGAGGAGAGAGGGGTCCGTTTGACATACCCAGAACCGGTATAGACGATCACGAACTGCTCCTCTTTGACGTAGTCTTCCCAGGAGCCCTCTTCGAGCTTCCCGAGGAGTATCTCGGTCCGACGACCGTTGTCGTACTTCTCCTTCACCTCAGAGAGCTCTTTGCGGATGATCTCGTCCACCAGTCTGGGGTTGGCGATGACCTCGCGCAGGTAGGCGATCTGTCTGATGAGCTCCTCGTACTCCCGGTCGATCTTGTCCCTCTCCAGGCTGGTAAGCCTCTGCAGCTGCATGTCCAGAATGGCTTTTGCCTGGATCTCGGTGAGGCCCAGCCTCTCCTGAAGCCTCTTGTTCGCTTCGGGAACGCTGGCGGAGCTCTTGATCAGGGCGACGACCTCATCGATACAGTCCAGGGCCTTTCGCAAACCTTCCAGAATATGGGCCCGGGCCTCACACTTCTTCAGCTCGAACTTACACCGGCGAAGGACGACCTCCCTCCGGTGGGAGAGGAAGAAACGGAGCATCTCCAAGAGGGTCAACTGCTTCGGTTTTCCGTCGGCGATGGCCAGGAAGGTGATTCCGAAGTTCAGCTCCATGGGGGTCAACTTGAAGAGTTTGTTCAGGAGAAGCTGCGGGGGCATCTCCTTCTTCAACTCGATGACGATCCTCATTCCATCCCGGTCGCTCTCGTCGCGAAGGTTGGAGATCCCTTCGATCTTCTTGTCGTGAACGAGCTGGGCGATCTTCTCGACCAGTGTGGACTTGTTGACCGTATAGGGAATCTCCTTGACGATGATCTTCTGGTTCCCCTTCTTGTCGACCTCGATCAGGGTCTTCGCCCTCATGAGGACACTTCCCTTCCCCGTCCTGTAGGCCTGGAGGAGCTCGTCGCTCCGGTAGGCGATCCCCCCGGTGGGGAAGTCCGGCCCTTTGACGATCTTGAGGAGCTCGTCCAGCGTCGCTTCCTTGTTGTCGATCAGGAAGATGACCGCCTCAAGAACCTCCCCCAGGTTGTGGGGAGGGATGTTTGTGGCCATCCCGACGGCGATGCCGGAGGTTCCGTTGACCAGAAGGTTCGGAATCTTCGTGGGAAGGACCGCCGGCTCCTTGAGGGAGCCGTCGTAGTTGGGGAAGAAATCGACCGTGTCCTTGTCCAGGTCCTTGAGCAATTCCTCGGTCAAGGCGGCCATGCGAACCTCTGTGTACCTGGCGGCGGCCGGCGGGTCCCCGTCGATGGAACCGAAGTTCCCCTGCCCGTCCACGAGAGGGTAGCGGAGGGAAAAATCCTGGGCTAGCCTGGCGATGGCGTCGTAGACGGCCATGTCTCCGTGGGGGTGGTACTTACCTATGACGTCTCCCACGATACGGGCCGATTTCTTATAGGCTTGGTTGTGGAAGGTTCCCGTCTCGTGAAGGGAGAAGAGAATCCTCCTGTGAACGGGCTTCAGCCCGTCCCGAACGTCTGGGATAGCCCGTCCGACGATGACGCTCATGGCGTAGCTCAAGTAGGAGACTTTCACCTCCGACTCGATGTCGACGGCCTCTATGTTCTGATCGAAGAAAAGGGACTTGTCCATAACTCTCTCCCGTTAAATGTCCAGGTTTCTTACTTCTAAGGCGTTCTCCTCGATGAAGCTCCGGCGCGGAGCGACGGCGTCACCCATGAGGACCGAAAAGAGGCCGTCCGCCCCGAGGGCGTCGACGAGGGAGATCCTCTTCAGTCGCCTCTTCATGGGATCCATGGTGGTCTCCCAGAGCTGTTCGGGGTTCATCTCTCCAAGGCCTTTGTACCTCTGAAGGTAGATCCCCTTCTGGGACAACTCCAGGATTCTCGAGGCCAATTCCTCTTCGTGGAGAACCGTTTCGCTGTGACCTCCCATACGGATCCCGTAGGGGGCCTCTCCGTGCTCTTCCTTGACTCTCGCTATCTCTTGGAGGGCGCCGATCTCGGGAGAATCGAGGTAGTGCTGGTCGATCTTCACCCGAATCTCCACCCCGTTGTCGTCCAGCAGGATCACCACGTTCTCCTCGTTCCCTTCGACCCTGTACCCCTCCCGCTCCAACCTCTCCGCCAAATCCTTGAAGAGGGTGTCGTACCCGTTGCCGTTCCTCCCCTTCATAAAGAGGAGGATCGTCTCGACCAAGGCCATGGGAATCCGACGGACGATGAGGTCTTGCTGGTACTTCTCCTTGTGGAGGAGCTTCCTGACGTAGCCCCGAAGCTCATCCCCCTTCATCTTGTAACCGGAAGAGAAGGTCAGTTCTCCGTTCTCCTCTATCCGCTTGAGGAGAAACTGCTCCAGCTCCTTTTCGTCCTTGAGGTAGGTCTCCTCTTTTCCCATCTTCATCCTGTAGAGAGGAGGCTGGGCGCTGTAGAGAAAGCCGTTTTCCACGAGGCCCTTCATCTTCCTGAAGAAGAAGGTCAAGAGCAGAGTCCGGATGTGAGATCCGTCCACGTCGGCGTCGGTCATGATGATGATCTTATGGTAACGGAGCTTCTCTATGTTGATATCTTCGTCCCCCATTCCGCTTCCGAGGGCGGCGATGAGACACTTGATCTCCAGGTTGGCCAGAACCTTATCATCTGTGGCCTTCTCGATGTTGAGAATCTTTCCCCTCAAGGGGAGAATCGCCTGGAAGCGGCGGTCCCGTCCCTGCTTGGCGGAACCTCCGGCGCTCTCTCCCTCGACGATGAAGATCTCGCTCTTCGCTGGATCCCTCTCCTGACAGTCCGCGAGTTTCCCGGGGAGGTTGAGCCCTCCGTTGAGCTCGGATTTTCTCCTGGCCAACTCCTTGGCGTGACGGGCCGCTTCGCGGACCCGGGCGGCGTCGACGATTCTTCCCACAACCTTCCTCGCCACCATGGGGTTGTTCTCAAGGTAGTTGTAGAGAGCCTCGTTGACAAGAGATTCGACGACTCCCTTCACCTCGCTGTTGCCGAGCTTGGTCTTCGTCTGTCCCTCGAACTGGGGTTCCCGAAGCTTGATGCTTATGACCGCGGTCATCCCCTCCCGGACGTCGTCGCCGGAGATTTCGAACTTGATCCCTTTGTTGAGGCCGAACTTCTCCATGTAGGTGTTGATGGCCCTGGTGACACCGGCTTTGAATCCGGAGAGGTGGGTTCCCCCTTCGACGGTGTTGATGTTGTTGACGAAGGAGTAGAGAAGCTCGGTGTAGGAACCCGTGTATTGGATGGATATATCTACTTTGAGGTCATCCTTCTCTCCGCTGAAGCTGATGACATCGTCGAAGAGAACCTGTTTGCTCTTGTTGAGATACCTGACGAACTCTTCGAGACCGCCCTCGTAGTGGAAGGTCTCCTGCTTGTTCGTACGCAGATCGTTCATCTCGATCCGAATTCCCCTGTTGAGGAAGGCCAGCTCACGGATTCTTGCCTGAAGGATCTCGTAGTTCAGCTTGGTTGTTTCGAAGATCTCATCGTCGGGCCAAACCGTCACCTTGGTCCCCGTCAGCTGGGTGTCCCGAACGGACTTGACCGGTGCCACAGGGATTCCCCTACGGTATTTCTGGACCCAGACCTTTCCGTCCCTCATCACTTCCACGGAGAGTTGGTTGGAAAGGGCGTTGACAACGGAGACGCCCACGCCGTGAAGACCACCGGAGACCTGGTAAGCCTTCTTATCGAACTTCCCGCCGGCATGGAGGACCGTCAGGACGACCTCAAGGGCGCTTCGGCCCTCCTCGGGGTGGATGTCCACAGGGATTCCCCGTCCGTTGTCTTCAACGGTGAAGCTGTTGTCTTCGTTAAGGGTTAAGGTGATCTTGTCGCAGTACCCGGCGAGGGCCTCGTCGATGGAGTTATCCAGGACCTCGTAGACAAGGTGGTGAAGTCCCTGAACCCCGGTGCTGCCGATGTACATAGCCGGTCTCTTCCTGACCGGTTCAAGCCCTTGTAGTACGACAATATCCTTCGCCGTGTATTTTTCGTTTTGTAAGGTATCCATCAAACCTCCAGAAAAGAACAGCCTGTCCGGTCCGAAAAGAGGCCGGAGGTGACATAGGTAAGAACAGCTTGACCCCTGATCGATTCCAGGGAAATCCCCTGATGATCACGATCGAGGTCGGCGTCGAAGTCGTCAACCAGAAGAAGGGGCCTTTGGCCCTTCCTCTCCTGGAAGAGGGAAGAAAAAGCCTCTACAACCGAGAAAAAGGCTGTCTTCCAAAGGCCGGTGGAACCGAAGATCCGAAGGTCCCTCTCATCGCCGAGGAAGCGGACACCATCGAGATGGGGACCCCAAAGGCTTTTCTTCAAACGCATCTCCTCATCGATCAGCGCGGGATCCCTCAGAGAAGAACCGTAAAGTTGAAGGGATACTCCTCTCCCTTTGAGCTTTAGGTTGAGTTCCTTCAGGAGATGAACCCTTCTTTCGAGGATCCTTCGTGCACCTTCTATGAATTTATCGTTCCACACTTCAAATTCAAAGTTGTTGACTTTCCCGTCCCGAAGCAGACGATTTCGGGATTCCAGAACCTTATTATAGCGAAAAAGCTCCCGAATGTAAAGGGAGTCCAAACCGGCGCAGAGGCTGTCTATCCACCTTAAAACCCCCTTTCTGCTAGTGAAGACTTCGAAGATGAGGGGGGTCCCCAGATAGAGGGAGAAGAGATCGGAGATAAATTCGAGAGCCGATGAGGGCTTCCCATCTCGAAGGCGAAGGCATCTCTTCCCATCGAAGTGAAAGAGAAGCTCGTGAGAGCTCTCTTGGGTAAGAATCATCAACTTTAATCTGAGAGGCCCCAAGGCGTTGATCAATTCCCTCCGTTGGGAGGTCCGGAAGGATCTCCCGTAGGAGAAGAGATAGAGGGCCTCCAGAAGGGAGGTCTTTCCGGAACCGTTCGCCCCCCAAAGGAAGTTGATGTCCCTGTGAAAGGTCCAATGCCTTTTCCGAAAAAGGCGGAAGTTCTCCGCTTCTAAAGAGACAATAAGGGACACGGAAGTCCAAAAGCCTTATTCATAGGGCATGATAATGTAGAAAGAATCAAAGACTCTCTCCTTCAAGGGAATACCGCCGACGGGAGAGAAACGGACGGAAGATTTCTCATCGTTCAATTCCATAGCGACCTCTTCGCAAGAGAGGGTCTCTAAAAACTCCTTTACATAGACGGCGTTGAAGGTGACACGAAAGATCTCTTCCATGAAGGAACATTCCAGATTCTCTTTGCCTATTCCACTTTCGGCGCTTTCATAGTTGAGAAGGATGTTTCCCTTACCGATTTCAAAGAGAACAACCTTAACGCGGGAGGTAATGATGTTGCAGATTCTCTTGAGGGCCTTCAACATCTCCTCTCTCTTGAAGACAATCTTCTTCTCTTTGCTCTGGTGAATGTAATCGCCGAAATCCGGAAACTTTCCCTCAATGACCCGGGAGATGAGAATCTTGTTCTTGTTGATGAAAAAAATGTTGTTCACTCCCTTGAGAATCTCTAGATCTCCGCCATCTCCCATCTTGGAGAGTTCAGAGAGCGCCTTTTTATGAATCAGAAAATCGACGTGTCCATAGTTTTTCTCAACGTTTCCTTTCATATAGCTGAGACGGCTGTAATCGGTGGAGACCATACTCAAGGTATTTCCTTCGGCGATGAAGTCGGCGCCGTTCACGTCTTTGTACTGGTCTTCGGAGATGGAGAAGCGAACCGCCTTGATCAAGGATTTAAAAATATCGATGTCCACGACAATCTTCTCTTCGTTCTGGGGAAGGGGGATGGTCGGATAGTTGTCGGGAGAGAGTCCGAAGAGGGTGTAATTGCTTTTTCCACAACGAATCTCTATTTTTGAGTCCTCTTCCTCCACAATTTCAACAAACTCTCCATCCATATCCTTCATGAGGCTCAGAAACTTTGAGGACTCTACAGTCACCGCGCCGCCTTCTTCTACCTGGGCCTCTATTTTTACGATGCCCCCGAGTTCCAAATCGGTGCCTTGAATCTCGAGGGAATCCCCTTGCGCTTTCAGAAGAAGGTAGTTGAGGATGGGCATGGTGCTTCTTTTTTCCACAATCCCTTCCAGGAGTGAAACCTCTTTCACCAACAAGGATCTTCTGATTTTTAATCTCATTTTTTCACCTTTCCACAGTTATTATTCTTTTTATTTTTTAAAAAAGGAGACTCTTTGAAAAGAAAAAAAAGAAAGGGTGTGAATATGTGAATATTTTAGAAAACCATTATCTGTTCTGACTTTACAAAGAAACTGCACTGTCAATTTTCCTTGAAGCGACGGATATAACCGGAGATTTCTTTTTCAAAGTCCGGATCATCCTTCATTTTCGCCTCAATTTTCTTGATGGAATGAAGGACGGTGGTATGGTGTTTGTTTCCAAACTCTTTACCGATAAGGGCAAGGGGTAGGTCAACGATTTCCTTGAGAAGGTACATGGCGATCTGTCTGGGAAAGGAGACGGCAGGGGAGTTGTTTTTTTGGGCAAGTTGAAAGGGTTTGATACCGTATTTTTCCGAAACAAAGAGAACGATGGCCTCAGGAGTGATTTCCTTGTCAACATCCATGTAGTCTTTGATGGTCTCGCGGACGAAACGGATGGTAACCTCGTCCCCTCTGAGAGAGGAGAGGGCAAAGATACGTGTGAGGGCTCCTTCCAAGGTTCGAACGTTGGTTTTGATCTTAGAGGCGATAAACTCCACTATGTCAGAAGAGAGAGTAATTCCTTTCTCCTTCAACTTCTGGTTGATAATGGCGATTCGAGTCTCCAAATCCGGAGGGTCGATTTGGGCGATGACTCCCCATTCGAAGCGTGTTCTTAGACGCTCCTCAAGGTTTTTAATCTCCTTGGGAGGACAATCGCTGGAGATGATGATCTGTTTCTTTTTTTCATAACGGTCGTTGAAGATGAAGAAGAGCTCTTTCTTCGTGGCTTCCCAAGTGGAGATGAGCTGTATATCGTCGATAATGAGAACATCCAGGTTTTTATAGGCTTCTGAAAAGTTTTGAGATCTTTGATTCTGAAGGGCGTAGACCATTTCGTCAAGAAACTCTTTAGAGGTCTTATAAACAACGCTCTTTTCAGGGGTATGGGTGTGAATGTAATTACCGATGGCGTTGAGGAGATGGGTCTTACCGAGGCCGACGCCTCCGTAGATGTAGACGGGGTTGAAGGAAGAGGTTTCTTTGGAAACAGCCAGTGCAAGGGCGTGGGCAAATTTGTTTCCTTCACCTATGACAAAGTTGTCAAAGGTGTAGTTGGAGAGGATGTGAGAGGAGTGAAACTTGTTTGGCTGTTTTGAGGTCTCTTGGGAGGAATCTCCCTCTGGCAGAATGAATTTGAGGGAGATTTCCCTGTTCACACCGCCAAGAATCTCTTCAATCAGGGGAAGGTGGGAGGAGCGAAGCCCCTCCAAAAAAACTTTGTCCGGGACTTTGAGGTAGAGTTCGTTTTCAACGGTTCCCACGTATTTGATCGGAGTGATCCAGAGGGATATCTCCTCTTCACCGAGACGAGAAGAAAGCTCTTGAACGATTAGTTCCCAGGGGTTCATCGATTTCCACCGTAAAATTCACATTTGTGGAAATCTATTTTACGGGGAAAGGTTGAGGGTGTCAAGAGAGAAGAAAATTACCAACTGAGTACCTCTTCCCCCTGTGAGAGAAGATGGGAGAGACCCGCCTCACTCTTGAGAGTCAAACCCTCCTCTTTTGAAAAATTGGTAAAGAGACCGCTTTTTCCCCCCTCTTTGAGGAGAAGACGACAGTTCACGATGGCCGCTCCCTTGTCAAAAGCCTTCACCATGTCGTAGACCGTAGCCAAGGAGGAGAGGAGAGAGAAGAGCGCCTCCATTTCCACCCCCGTACGGCCGTGGGTCCTGACGAGAACGAAGGCCACGATTCTGTCTGGGAGGAAGCGAAAGGAGATCTTGATGTGTTCAACGGTAAGGGTATGGGTAAGGGGAACGACGAAGGGAAGGTGTTTTGCCCCCAGGAAGCCGCCGGCTCTCGCCGCTTCAAGGACGGAACCCTTGGCTACGGAGTTTAGGGAGATCTTCTCCAGTGTCGAAGGGGAGAGGAGAATCTCTCCGGAGGTGACGGCGGTTCTTAGAGAGACGGTTTTCTCTGTCACATCGACCATGGAGAGAGCGCCTTTTTCATCGAGATGTGAAAACATGGTTATCAACCTCCCACTTGGCCCATGGTTCGGCCCCTATGATGGCGAAAACTTTGAAAACAGTGCTTCAAACCCTTCTGTTTCAAAGAGTCGTTGAAGATTTTCTCCAGCGATGCGGGGTCCCTCTCCCGTAAGGCCTCCAGGAGGGAGAGTTCGTTTTCTGAGGAGAGGCAGGAGCGGATTTTGCCGTCCGAGGTGATTCGTACCTTTGAACAGCGATGACAGAAGGGATGGGAGAGGGCGGAGATGAAACCGACGGTCTGTCCCGTCTCTGGAATGCGGAACAGGGAGGCGGGAGAGGCGGAATCTTCCAAAGGGAGAGGTTCCAAGGAAAATCGGGTCCGGATTCTCTCCTGAACTTCCTCTTGGGAGAGAAAGGATTCTCCAGGGTCGGAGGAGATGGGCATCTGTTCGATAAACCTAAGCGTGACACCCCTTGCGGCGGCGAAGGAGAGGAGGGGAAAGATCTGATCGAGGGTTTCGCGCATGGCGACGGCGTTGATCTTCAGGGGGATGCCCAGGGAGAGAGAGGTGTCGATCCCGGAAAGGACCCTCTCCAAACCGTCTACCCCGGTCAGTTTGCAGAAAGAGGTGCCATCGAGGGTGTCCAGGCTGACGTTGACTCCCTTAAGAGAGGCCTCCTTGAGAGTGGGAGCGGACTCCTTCAGAAAGTAGCCGTTGGTTGTCATGTAGAGGGAGGGGAAGAGCGCGGCGGCCTTGACAAGGAAGGGAAGGACCCCTTTTCGAACCAGAGGTTCACCGCCGGTGATCCTCACCTTTCGGATCCCCCAGGAGGGAAAGAGGGAGAGAAGGTAGAGAATATCCTCGTAGCGGAGGATTCTCTCGTGGGGGATGAAAGAGAAGGGTTCATGGGGGTAGCAGTAACGGCAACGGAAGGGACAACGGTCGGTGATGGAGATACGGACATAGTCTAGGAAACGTCCGAAAGGATCCACGAAGCGAGAAGGGGGCATATCAGATCATCTGAGTGCGCCAGAGGTCATGGAGATGGACCAAGCCGAGGGCGGAACCGTCGGGCCCCGGGATGAAGAGGGAGGTAATCTTCTTCTCCTCCATCTTCTGGAGGGCGCGAACCGCCAGCTCCTCTCCGTCGATGGAGCAGGGAGAAGGGTGCATACAGCAAACGGCCTTGGTGCTGGAGAGATCCCCTTTTTGAAGAATACAGCGTCGAAGGTCTCCGTCGGTGATGATACCGATGACCCTCTCCTGTGGCGAGAGAACGAGGGCCACTCCAAAACCTTTCTCGCTGATCGTTTTGACGACAAAGGCCATGGAGTCCTCCTCATGAACCAGGGGAAGTTCGTTGCCCTTATGCATGAGGTGCTTTACCTTGAGGACGCTTTTACCGATTTTCCCTCCCGGGTGGAAGTAGGCGAAATCGTCCCTGGAGAAGCCTCTCTTGACCATCAAGGCGACGGCGAGAGCGTCCCCCATGGCCAGAGTCGCCGTGGTGGAGGTAGTTGGGACGAGACCGGTCGGACAGGCCTCCGAGTCGATATGAACGGAGAGGACAACGTCGGAGTATCTGGCGAGGGTGGAGGAAACCTCTCCGGTAAGCGAGATCAGAGGGTTGCCGTTTCTCTTGATGTACTCCAGAAGAGTCCTGATCTCAGCGGTCTCACCGGAGTAGGAGAGGGCTACGACGGTATCTTCCGGGAGAACGGTGCCCAGCTCGCCGTGGACGGCTTCGGCGGCATGCATGAAGAGGGAGGGGGTACCGGTGGAGTTGAGGGTGGCGGCAATCTTTTGACCGATGAGACCGCTCTTCCCGACTCCCGTGATCACGACCCGCCCCTTGGTCTGGAGGAGAAGCTCCACCGCTTTATCGAAGGAGGAATCCAAGAGAGAAGCCAGCTTGATCAGGGCTTCCCCCTCTGTTCGAAAGACCTTGCGTCCTACATCAACCATGGTGAACCGCCTTGTAAACACGAACCAGTTCCAGAAGGAGAGGTTCGAGAGTGTCCAGGGGGAGGGAGTTGGGTCCGTCGGAGAGAGCCCTGTCGGGATCGGGGTGAATCTCCAGAAAAACCGCGCTGGCGCCGGAGGCCACGCCGGCTTTGGCTAAAACAGGTGCCAGCGTCCGGTCTCCACCGGAACTTGAGCCTAATCCCCCGGGTTTCTGAACAGAATGGGTGGCGTCGATCACGACAGGGTACCCCTTCCTCACCATATGGGCGATTCCGGTCATGTCCACAACCAGCGTGTTGTAGCCGAAGGAGCTCCCCCTTTCTGTGAAAAAGAAGTCGTGACAACCCTGGCAACGGAGTTTTTCTGCGACTCCGTCCATGTCCCAGGGGGCAAGAAACTGAGCCTTCTTGACGTTTACGGTCTTACCGGTCTTCGCGGCGGCGGTGAGCAAGTCGGTCTGGCGGCAGAGGAAGGCGGGGATCTGAAGGATGTCGGCGACCTGGGAGACCGGAAGCGCCTGATCGGGGAGGTGGATGTCCGTCGTGACGGGGAGACCGAACTCTCTCTTCGCCTCCTCCAAGATTCGGAGGCCCTCTTCCATACCAGGCCCCCGGAAGGAGGAGAGGGAGGTTCGGTTAGCCTTGTCAAAGGAGGCTTTGAAAACCACGGGCAGGGAGTTCCTCTCCGCGATCTCGGCAACGGCCTGGGCCGTTCTCATGACAAGGTCCCGGCTCTCGATGACGCAGGGCCCGAGGATAAAGAAAAGCTTGTCTGATGGGAGGATCATGCTCCCTCCCGGTCCTTCTTATACTTGAGGGCGGCGCCGATGAAGCTCACGAAGAGGGGGTTCGGCGTCAAGGGACGGGAGGTGAACTCCGGATGGAACTGACAGCCTAGGAACCATCTCTTATCGGGGAGTTCGACAATCTCTACGAGGTTTCTCTCCGGGTTTTTCCCGGCAATGGAGAGACCGGCCTTCGTGAGAGGCTCCTCCATGGCGGGGTTAAACTCGTAACGGTGACGGTGTCGCTCCTGAAAGCTTTCCCTGCCGTAGGCCTCGTAGGAGAGTGTCCCGGGTTTGACTTCGCAGAGGTAGTTACCGAGACGCATGTTCCCGCCCATCTCTTCCACGTCCGTCAGCTCCCGGAGTTTGAGGAAGATCCGGGAAGTGCAATCTTCGTCGAATTCGCAGGAGTTGGCGTCCTTCAGTCCGGCGACGTTTCTGGAAAACTCGATGACACCGCACTGCATTCCCAGACAGATGCCGAAGAAGGGGATGTCCCTCTCCCGGGCGTACTTAACGGCCAGAACCATGCCCTCGATGCCCCTCTTACCGAAGCCTCCGGGAACGAGGACGGCGTCCACTCCGTCCAGGACCTTCAGGGTAGAAGGATCCTTTTCGAAGTTCTCCGATTCTAGCCATTGGAGACGAACCTTGAGACGGTGGGGGAGGCCGGCGTGTTTAAGGGCTTCCGCGAGGCTCTTGTAAGAGTCGTGGTACTCCACATATTTGCCGACGATTCCCACGGTGACCTCACCCTCGGGGTTCTTCATGTTCTCCACGACCTTCTCCCAACGAGAGATATCGTAACTGCGGCTGTCCAAGCGGAGAAGGGAGAGGAGGGTCTTGTCCAAACCCTGACGGTGGTAATGGAGGGGAATCTCGTAGATCTCCGAGACATCCAGGGCGGAGATGACGGCCTCGATAGGAACGTTGGTGAAGAGGGCGATCTTCTCGCGGATTTCGTCGGGGAGCATCCGGTCGGTCCTGCAGAGAAGGATGTCGGGCTGAATCCCGATGGACAAGAGATCTTTCACGCTATGCTGGGTGGGCTTTGTCTTCAACTCGCCGGAGGCTCCCATGTAGGGGACCAGGGTCAGATGAACGAAGAGGGAGTTCTCCTTGCCGCGCTCTTGGCGGATCTGACGGATGGCTTCGAGGAAGGGGAGGCTCTCGATGTCCCCTACGGTGCCTCCGATCTCGACGAGAACAACGTCGTGACCCTCTTCCAGGGAGTAGACGGCTCTCTTGATCTGGTTGGTAATATGGGGGATGACCTGAACCGTCTTCCCCAGGTAGTCCCCTCTTCTCTCCTTCGTGATGACCTCGTTGTAGATTCTTCCCGACGTCCAGTTGCTCTTCTGAGAGGTGACGACAGAGGTGAACCTTTCGTAGTGGCCGAGGTCGAGATCGGTCTCGGCTCCGTCGGCGGTTACGAAAACCTCACCGTGCTGGTAAGGGCTCAGAGTGCCTGGATCGACGTTGAGGTAGGGATCCAACTTCAGCATGGTGATGTTCATGCCGTGAGACTCGAGAAGCCTTCCGATCGAAGCGGAAGCCACCCCTTTTCCCAACGAGGAGAGAACTCCCCCGGTTACAAAGATAAACTTAGCCATTTTCTCCTCCTGAAAGGGCTTTAAATTTTTCCCAGTCTTCGGCGGTGTCGATGCCAAGGGTTGGACGAGAGGCGGTTTCCACGACGAGAGTGTAGCCGTTCTCAAGAAGACGGAGCTGTTCTAAACGCTCTCCTCTCTCCCAGGAGCTTCTGAGGGAGGGAAAGGTTTTAAGAAGAAATTCGCGGCGGTAGACGTAGACGCCGACGTGGTGAAGAAATCCCTGAAAACTCTCCCGGGTTTGGTAGGGGATCGGGGAGCGTGAGAAGTAGCACCCCCTTCCCGAGGAATCGACGACAACCTTGACGTTGTTGGGAGAGAGAAAATCGGAATAGTCGTTGTTGTGGAAAGCGAGAGTAGAAGCGGAGGCGGAGGGGTTTTCCCTCAGCGCGGAGAGGGCACGGGCCACGTCTTGCGCCAGGATCATCGGTTCATCGGCCTGAAGGTTGACGAGAATGTCACCGCCCAGACGCTCCGCGGCCCAAGAGACACGGGCCGAGCCAGAATCCAGGCTTTCGGGAGTGAGAAGGGCCCTTCCTCCAAAGCCCTCGACCTCCTGGAGGAGCTCTTCGCTGTCCACGGCGGCCCAGGTCTCCCAGAGGGGCTCGAGGGAGGCCGCCTTCTCGTAAACAATTTGCAGAAGGCTCTTTCCGTTGTGCCGGAGAAGAAGCTTTCTGGGAAGACGGGTAGAGGCGAGCCTTGCGGGAAGGATAACCTTAACTCTCTCTGGGCTCTTCGTTTCCATGTTTATCTTCCAGAGCGACAGAGGCCTTGGGGAGCTCGGGGTTTCTCCCCTCCTGCATCCGGCACTCCCCTTCGAAAAAGGCGCCCTCTTCGATCATGAGCTTGGGGGTGATAATGGTTCCGGAGACGCGGCCCTTGTTGAAGATCTCCACCTTCCCCTTGGCCTTGACCGTCCCTTCCACCTGTCCGTTGATGGAGATGTGACCGACGTCGATGGTCGCCTTCACGCGTCCGGTCTCACCGATCAGAAGGGTGGAGGAGGAGAAGATCTTTCCCTCAAAGGTTCCGTCGATTCTCAGAGTACTGCTGAAGCGGATCTCACCCGTAAAGAGGGTGTCTTTGTCCAGAAAACCGGAGAGGCGTTCACGGCCGTCGTCTTTTCCCATGGCTTACTCCTTTAGAGATTGAATGATCTGTTCGAACTCTTTCTCGTTCTTGTAGTGAATCGTTATGGAGCCGCCTCTCTTCTTTGGCGTGATAGAGACCGGGAGGCCTACGTAGGAACGCAACTCCTCCTCGAGAGAGGAGAGGTAAAGCTCTTTCTCCTGCTTCTTGCGGGCCGGACGACCGAGGCTTTGAACCCTCTTCTCCAGGTCTCGAACAGAGAGGTGCTTAGCGAGTGTCTCGGAGAGAAGCTTTCTCTCCTTCTCGCCGTTCCCTACCTGAAGGAGGACCTTGGCATGCCCCATGGTGATATGCTCTTCCAGAAGGGCCTTCGTGCTCTCAGGGGAGAGGTTTTTCAGACGGATATAGTTGGAGATGGAGGTCCTGTCCATTCCCAAGACCTTGGCAATCTCTTCCTGGTTCAGGTTCAGTTCCTTGTTCATCTTGTGGAGGGATTCCGAGATCTCCACGGGGTTGAGGTCTTGCCGCTGAAGGTTTTCCAAGAGCGCCAGTCCGGCGAGTTTCTTCCGGGAGACCTCACGGATGATGGCGGGGATCTTCTTAAGGCCCAGAAGCTGGGTCGCCCTCCAGCGCCGTTCACCGACAACGATGGTAAACCCTTCGCCTCCGCCCTCTTTGTGGGTGACGACGATGGGCTGGAGGAGGCCGTTCTCCTTGATCGAATCCGCGAGTTCTCGAAGGGCCTCTTCGGAAAAGACCTGACGGGGTTGGTGGGGGTTCGTCTCCAAGAGGTCTACATCGATGTAGGCCATCCTTTCGGAGGCGGTAGGGGAGTCGTTGTCGCCGATAAGGGAGTGTAAACCACGACCGAGGACGCTTTTACTCACGTTCTAACATCTCCTTGGCCAGGTGAAGGTAGGCCTGGGCGCCCTTGGAGCGGACATCGTAGTGGATGATCGACTGTCCGAAGCTGGGGGCTTCCGAGAGTTTTACATTACGAGCAATCTTCGTCTCATAAACCTTGGCGCCAAAGAATTTACGGGCCTCTTCCTCGACCTGTCTCGAGAGGTTGGTTCGTTCGTCGGCCATGGTGATGACGATCCCCTGAAGTTCAAGGGAGGGGTTGTAGACCCGCTGGACCTCCTGAACGGTACGCATGAGCTGGGAGAGCCCCTCCAAGGCGTAGTATTCGGCCTGAAGGGGAACCAGGAGAAGATCCGCCGCCACCAAGGCGTTGACGGTAACGAAGCCCAGGGAGGGAGGGGTATCGATGAAGACGTAGTCGAAGCGGTCTCGGACCTTTTGCAGAGCCCTCTTAAGAAGAAAGGCCCTCTCCTTGTTCTCGTAGACCTCGACCTCGAAGCCTTGCATCTCGTCGCTGGAGGGGGAGAGAAAGAGAAAGGGGGTCGCCGTTTCCACGATGTTCTCTTCCAAGGTTCCCAAACCCATGAGGGGGTTGTAGACGCTTTTCTTGGAGGAGCCGTCGAAGCCTAAGCCGGAGGTCGCGTTCCCCTGAGGGTCCATGTCAACGATAAGGACTCGCTTCTCCGCCAGGGCGAGGGCGGTTCCCAGGTTAATGACGGTGGTGGTCTTTCCGACGCCGCCTTTCTGGTTCGCTACGACAACAAAGCGGCTCATGGTTTTGTTCCACGTGGAACTTTGTTGAGAAAAGCTAGAACCAGAGCGTCTCTGTGGGGAACGGGAACGGTCTTAAGGGAGAAGCTGGGAGGGAGGGACTTCATCTTTTCCACCTCGTTGGGACCGGTAATGAACATGAAGCCAATCTTAACAAACTTTCTTCCCTCTTTCAAGAGAGACTCCTTTCGGTTTACCCCCCAGGAGACGGCCCAATCCGCCAGGAGCGATTTTCGTTCCTTACAGAGGGGGGCGAAGGCGCTTTTTTCGATATGGACGCCCGAGAGAGAGAGGCGGTGAACCGCCTCTTCGAGGAAGAGGGCGCGTTTCCCCGGCTCGACCAGGAGAAGCTCGGTCTCGGGACGGAGGATCTTCCCGGGGAGGGAGGGAAAGCCGGCGCCGGCACCGATGTCCACGACCGAGAGGGGGCCGGGGGGCAGGGAGCGGTAGGCGAAGAGAGAGACTTCGAGAAGGGAGAGGAAGGTCTCGTCGAAACGGGGGCGGGCGATGAGGTTCATCCTCTCCGACCACTCCCTCATCAGGCGGTAGTAAGACAAGAGAGGTTCCACAAGAGCCTCTCTCTCGACGAGCAGGGCGATTCGTTCACGCATGGTTCTTTCTCCTGAGGAGGAAGTGGAAGACCGCCGTGTCGGCGGGGGTGACTCCGGGAAGGAGACGTAGCTCCCCCAGGGTTGTCGGGCGGTACCGGAGAAGCTTTTCTCGAAACTCCTTGGAGAGAGCCTTGTTCTTCGCAAGCTCCTCCAGGAGTCCGGCGGGGACAGGGACGTTCTCTTCCTTGAGAATCTTGGCCGCCTCACGGTCCATCTTCTTGATATACCCTTCGTAGAGGGTCTCCGCCTCGACGTAGGCGAGCTCTTCCGGAGAGAGAAGGGAGAGAGGGGAGGGGGAGAGGTCGAGGACCCGAGAGAAGGGGATCTGTCGAGACTGAAGGAGGTGTTTGAGAGAGGCCTTCCGGTCGCCTTGAAGAAGGCTCTTTTCGGTGAGGAAGAGGAGAGAGGCGGAGCAGTTCTTCCTCCGTTGGTCCAGGGACGAAAACTCCTCCTCCGTGAGTAGCCCCAAGGAGAGAGCGGAATCCATCAACCGGAAGAGGGCGTTGTCGGAACGGAGTTTCAAACGGTACTCCGCTCGGGAGGTAAAGAGCCGGTAGGGTTCATCGACGGAGCGGGAGACCAGGTCGTCGACCATGACCCCCAGATAGGCTTCGCTTCTGTCCAGGGTGAAAGGGGGCCTCTTGAGGATTCCGAGGGCGGCGTTGACGCCCGCCAGAAGGCCTTGGGCCGCCGCCTCTTCGTAACCGGAGGTCCCGTTGATCTGCCCGGCGAGGAAGAGGTTTTGGACGAGACGGGATTCGAGAGTCCTCTTGAGGGAATCCGGGCGGAAGGCGTCGTACTCTATGGCGTAAGCGGGCCTCAGGATCATGGCCTCCTCGAGGCCGGGGATCGTCTCCAGGAGTCTCTTCTGATGCTCCAGGGGAAGGGATGTTGAGAGGCCGTTGACGTAGACCTCTTCCGTCTGAACCCCTTCGGGTTCGAGGAAGAAAGTGTGGCTCTCCCGGTCGGGGAACTTGACGACCTTGTCTTCGAAGGAGGGACAGTAACGAGCCCCAATTCCGTCGATGTTCCCAGAGTAGAGGGCTGTCTCGGAGAGATTCTCCCGGACGAAACGGCGGGTCTCCGAGTTTGTTCTTCCCAAGGCGCAAACGATTCTGTTCTCGACCCGCTCGCTCCTCCAGGAGAAGGGAAGGGGAGGCTCGTCGCCGGGGTAGGGTTGAAAGCGGTCCCAGCGGATCGTCTCCCCCTTCAGCCTCATGGGGGTTCCGGTCTTGAGGCGGATTCTGGGCAGTCCCAGAGCGATCAGGTGGGAGGCGAGCTCCGTGGAGGCGGGTTCGTTGGCCCTTCCCGCCGGATAGTTGTGCCTGCCCACATGGATCCGTCCGTTGAGAAAGGTCCCCGTGGTGAGGATGACGCTCTTGGCCTTGAGGAGGGATCCGTCCAGGAGGCGAACGCCCACGACCCTTCCGGAGAGGATCTCGAGGGCGGCGACGACTCCTTGGTAGAGGTCCAGGCCGGGGGTCTTCTCGAGGAGAGAGCGGAGGAGGGAGCGGTAGAGGGCCTTGTCCGTCTGGGCCCGGGGAGCGCGGACGGCGAGGCCCTTACTCTCGTTCAGGGCCTTGAAGTGAATGCCCGCCCGATCCGCCATCCAACCCATGACCCCGCCGAGAGCGTCGATCTCCTTGACCAGTTGTCCCTTGGCCTGTCCTCCGATGGCGGGGTTACAGGACATCTGGGCGATGGTCTCTAGGTTCATGGTGACCAGAAGAACTCGAAGGCCGAGTTTTCTAGCGGCCCAGGCGGCCTCAATTCCCGCGTGACCGCCGCCGACAACGAGGACATCGCACTCGAAGAGGCTCATTTTCCTACACAGAAAGAGGAGAAAAGCTCTTCCAGAAGGTTTTCCGTCCCCGCCCGCCCCGTGAGGCGGTCGAGAGAGGACAAGGCGGAGCGGAGCTCTTCGGCGACGAACTCCTCACCGGCGTCCTCCTCGGCGAAGGCGATGGCCTTTCTCAGGGAGAGGGAGAGACTCTGCAGGCAGAAGCGTTGGCGACGGTTGAGAAAGAGTTCCTCCTCCCTCTCCGGGGAGCAGAGGAGGAGCTCCCGTTCCAGAAGGTCTCTGAGCAAGGGGAGGTTTGTCCCCTTCTTGGCGGAGAGAGAGACCGTTCCTATGGTTCCGGGGAAGAGCCTCTCCGCCTCTTGATCTGAAAAGGCCCTTCCCAGGTCGCTCTTGTTGAGGATGAGGACAACCCTCCGGTCCGAGAGGCGGGAGAAGATCTCCCGGTCCTGCGGAGAAGGGGGGAGTGAGGCGTCGACGACGAAGAGGAGGAGCTTATTCCCCTCCAAGAGGCCGAGGGTCTTGGCCATGCCCTCCTTTTCCAGAGGGCGGCTCTCCGAGGGGTCCAGCCCGGCCGTGTCGTAGAGGGTGATGGGGCGGCTTTTCACAAGAATCCTTTCGCTGAGATAGTCCCTGGTTGTTCCCGGCAGATCGCTGACCAGGGCCCTCTCTTTCAGGAGAAGGGCGTTGAGGAGAGAGGATTTTCCGACGTTGGTCCTGCCGAGAAGGACAACCTCCAGGCTCTCCGCCTCCGGGGCCAAGAGAGGAGAGGCCCGAAGGATCTCTTCGGCGGCTTGCAGGACCCCCTTGAGGGGGTCGAGGGGGAGAGGTGTCTGGAAGAGGCCGGGATCTTCGGGAAACTCCATTCGGGCCTCCACCCGAGCCGCGCAAGCCAGGAGATCCTCCCTGAGGGAGTCGAGCCTCTTGGAGAGCAAACCTTCGCTCTGCTGGAAGGCGGCCCGAAGCTCCCGAAGGGAGAGGGCCCGAACGATGGAATCGACCGCTTCGGCCTGAAGGAGGTCGAGCTTCCCGTTGAGAAAGGCGCGATAGGTGAACTCTCCAGGCAGAGCTGGGCGTGCCCCGAGGGAGAGAAGGGCCTCAAGGAGCTCGTCGACCAGGAGGGGGTTGCCGTGGAGGTGGAACTCAACGGTTTCTTCCCCTGTGAAGGAGTGGGGGGAGGGGAAGAGGAGGAGAAGGGCCCTGTCCAGGAGGCGCCCCTCCTTGAAGAGGGAGGCCAGGCTTCTTGAGCGGGAGAGGACCAGCCCAGGTGCCAGGCGCTTGGCCAGGGAAAAGGAGAGAGGACCGGAGAGCCGGACCACCGAGAGGGCCCCCCGTCCGGAGGGGGTCGCCAGGGAGACTATGGTGTCATCGTTGTGTGTTGTTGGAAGGGCGGACAATTTTCATCCTCTTGTAGTAACCGGTACCCTGGCTCTCAGAGAGGTACCCCCGATCGGAGGCGTATTGGTGGAGAACCTTTCGGTCCGAGGGGTTCAAACGGGGGGTGAGAAACTCGTTCTTTTGGGTCAGCTCCCTCTCGATAACGTAAGTCAGGGAGTGAATCTTCTGCTCCCGTTTCTGTCTGAACTCGTTGCGGGTGTCTAAGAGGATGAAGCGGCCCATCTTCTCCCCGAAAGCCTTGTTGAGGACATACTGAAGGGCGATGAGAAGCTCTCCCTCCCTTTCGTCGAAGAGGTGGGAGTCCGCTCCCTCCACGAGAATGGAGACATCCTTCTCCCCCACCCCTTCGGGGAAGGAGAAGAGAACATCGAGCCCCGACAACTCACGGAAACTCTGCAGGAAAGGGGAGAGCGCCGGGTGGTAGAGTTTCTGGTCCGGGCAGGCGCGGATGACGATGCGGCGGTCCCGGGTCCCGAAGAGGGAGGTCCGCGCCGTGTCGATCTCGTAACGGATATACTCTCTTTCCAGGCCCAGAGCCAATTCGGCCCTTTTCAGGGCCTGGTCGAGAGAAGAAGCCTCTATCTCTATCATGGAAGAGTCTTTTACGCGGCCTTTTTCTTGAGCGATTCCGTCTGTTTCCGCTTCTTCAACACATCGAGAACGAAGTATTGCTGAACAACCTGGAGGATGTTGTTCAGGAGCCAGTAGAGGACGAGGCCGCTCTGGAAGTTCAGGAAGAGGACCGTCATGAAGATCGACATACCGTAGGTCATGAAGACCTGGTTGCGGTCCGTGGAGGTGGAGGGGGTCATCTTCTGAAGAAGAATCTGGGTCAGCCCCATGAGAACGGGGAGGATGTAGATGGGATCCTTTTGAGAGAGGTCTTGGATCCAGAGGAAGAAGGGTTGATGCCGGATCTCGATGGAAGCGGAGAGGAGGTTGTAGAAACCCCAGAGAAAGGGGAGCTGGATGAAGAGGGGGAGACAGCCACCGGCGGGGTTGATCTTGTGCTCCTTGTAGAGGCCCATGACCTCCTGGTTCATCTTCTGACGGGCCTCGATGTCACGGCGGTCGAACTTCTTGTACCGGTTCTGGATTCGCTTGATCTCCGGTTGGAGCTCTTGCATCCTGGCCATGGAGACGGAACTCGAGAAGGTCAGGGGAAGGAGGACGAGCTTCAAGACGATGGTCACCAGGATGATGGCCACTCCGTAGTTGGGGATCAGGCTGTAGGCCTTCTGAAGCAAGAAGAGGAGGGCCTTGGCGATGAGACCGAAGAAACCGTAGTCGATGATGTTCTCTTTCGAATCTCCCATGGCCTTGAGGATGTCGTGACTCTTGGGGCCGAGGTAGAAGGAGCCGTCCCCTTGGAAGAGGAGGATGCCGTGGCGCTGTCCCTTCTTCCCGTTGCCGGAGTCTTCAACCGTCTTGATCCAGGCGGCTCCGTCGTTCCCCTTGAAGGAGAGGAGCGCAACGAAGTACTTGATGTCCAGGGCGGCCCACTTGTTCGCGGGAATCTGCTGCTGCTCTTTGATATCCTTGATCTTCAGCCTCTTCACCTTGCCGAAGTCATAAAAGCAGAGGGACTCGTCGAACTCGTAACCGGCGTTCTCCTTGTCTTTCTCCAGGATCGTCCCCAGGCCGGGTCCCCAGAGGAGGCTCAGGCGTCGGGAACGGCCGTTCACGAAGAAGCGGCTCGAGAAATCGAGAAGGGTCCCTTGGGAGGGGAGAAAGAACTCCTTGTAGGAGCGGTTTCCTTGGCCGTCGTCAAAGGTGAAGGTGAGACGGGTTCCCTCGGAGCTCTCCTGGGTCTCCATCTTATGGAAGACGGAGTTAAAGAGGTCGGCTCCCTCACCGGAAACGGCGAAGGGGGAGACCTCCCTTCTCTTGGAGACAAGCTCGAGGGGTTTGTGGTCCGAACCCTTATGGCCCAAGAGGGTGAAGCTGATGAGGGTTGCGCCGCGGTTGGAGAATTCGGCCCTGTAGTCCTTCGTCTCTTTGACCCAAGTCCTGACACGGTCCTCTCCGACAGCGGAGGTGGAGAGGGGGGCAGGCTCGTTGACGGTGGTGGTCTGAGCGGGTGCGGGGGAGGTGCGGACAACGACGGATTCTGTTGCCGCCGCCTTCTTCGGTGGCGGAACATATTTCTTCAAGACCAACTGCTGGTAGGCGATAAGAAAAATGACCGTCAGGACGATGGCCAGGGTGAGGCGTTTCTCCATGGGTTTCACCTCGAGAGTTCTCTCCCTCCGGCAGGGGGGACGGGGTCGAACCCGCCGGGGTGGAGGGGATGACACTTTAAAAGCCTTCGTAAGGCAAGGAAGTTCCCTTTCCAGAAACCGTGAACCGAAACGGCCTCAACGGCGTAGTGGGAACAGGATGGGTAAAAACGGCAACGGGGACCGAGGAGAGGGGAGATCATGGAGTGGTATCCTCGAAGAAGGAGTGTCTCAAGACGGGAAAAGACGTCCATGTCCTTTTTCCAAGAGCGCGAGGAGTCGGTTCTTCATCTCTTCATACCCTAAAGAGGAGAGATCCTCCTTGACGATCACCATCATATCCACTCCCGGACAGCGCTCCCTGACGGTAAGGCGGTAGGCCTCCTTCAGCAAACGCCGGATCCGGTTTCGTCGGACCGAATTAACGATCTTCCTCTTCACGGAGACTCCGAATCTTCCTCGGGATCCCGCGGGGGAAGAGGATGCGTAAACCCTCAACGGTCCTTCGTCCAGCCTGAAGCCCCTCTTAAAAACCTTCAGAATATCGTTTTTCTGCCTAAGACGCTCCTCTCGGGAGAGGGAGAGCCTCATCAGGCGGAAAGAACCTTCCGTCCTTTCTTACGACGGCTGCGGATGACTTTCCTGCCGCCTTTGGTGCTCATGCGGACGAGGAACCCGTGGGTCTTCTGCCTTTTTCTATTGTTGGGCTGAAAAGGTCTCTTCATCTTTCGACTCCTTATGGGATACAGAATTCAGTGTGTATGATAATCAAAAAAAGAGAAACAGTCAAGAACGGAGAGGACCTCCGGGTTGACACCCCCAAACCTTTCCTGTAAATTGAATCGATGATCTCGGCGGCAGTAGTGATCATGAGCGATAGAGCCTCCAGAGGGCAAAGAGAAGATTCGAGCGGTCCCTCCCTTCGAAGCATAGTCGAATCGGAGGGGTTTCGGGTCCTCTCCCTGGTGGTGATTCCCGATGACCGGGAACGGATCGTCTACACCCTCCAGGGCTTGGTCGGGAAGGTGGAAGCGGTCTTCACGGCCGGAGGAACCGGAGTCACCGATCGGGATGTCACCCCCGAGGCGACGTTAGAGGTTATCGACCGACGGCTTCCCGGAATCGAGACGGCTCTTCTCCTGGAAGGTCTCAAGAAGACGCCTATGGCCGTCCTCTCCCGCCAAGTGGCCGGCCTCGCCGGGAAGACTCTGATCCTCAACCTGCCGGGAAACCCTGCCGCCGCGCAGGAGAGTCTGAAGCCTCTTCTCCCGGCGTTGCGCCACCTCGTGGAAAAGCTTCGCCGGCAGGAGGAAGATTGCCGGGATCAATTGCAACGATTGGAGGAAGAGAATGGAAAGAAAATACCCTGATCTGCTGGAGCGGTTCTTTACCTACGTCAAGATGGATACCAAATCCGACGAGAAGAACGAAGAGACCCCCTCGACGGAGAAGCAGAAGCGTTTGGGCGAACTCCTGGTCCAGGAGCTCAAAGGGCTCGGCGTCAAAGAGGCCTTGATGGACGAACACGGCTACGTTTACGGGCGCTTCCCCGGCAACGGGGCGGGAAAGATTAAGGTCGGGCTCATCGCCCATCTGGATACATCCCCTGCCGTCTCAGGCGAAGGGGTGAAGCCTCAGCTGATAAGGTACGGAGGGGGCGACGTCGTCCTCCCCGGAGACACCTCTGTGATCATTCCCGAAGACGAGAAACTGAGAGCCTTTATCGGGAAAGAGATCGTCACCACCGACGGGACGACCCTTCTGGGAGCCGACGACAAGGCCGGTATCGCCGCCATTCTCACCCTCCTGAACTATCTCGGGAAGAACCCCTCCCTGCCCAGGCCGGAGATCCGAATCGCCTTCACCCCGGACGAAGAGATTGGAAAGGGGACGGTGAAGTTCGACCTGAAGAGGTTTGGCGCGGAGGCGGCCTATACGGTGGACGGCGGAGAAGAGGGCGAGATCGAAGACGAGAACTTCAACGCCGACAGCTATACCGCTATCTTCAGGGGAATCAACGTTCACCCAGGTCAGGCCAAGGGGAAGATGGTCAACTCCCTCAAAGCGGCGGCACTCTTTCTCTCCCTCCTCCCCCGAAACGCTCTCAGCCCCGAGACGACGGAGAAGAGGGAGGGCTTTGTCCACCCGACCGAGATCAACGGGAACGAAGAGAAGACGGTGGTTCACTTCATCCTTCGGGACTTCGAGGAATCGGGCCTCCTGGAGAAGAAGAGACTCCTCGACGAACTGGGCGGCAGGGCGGCGGCCGAATTTCCAGGTTCCTCCTTCGAAGGGGTGGTCAACCCCTCTTATCGGAACATGAAGGTCATGATCGACAAGAGGCCCGAGGTCTTGGAGTTGGCCCTGAAAGCCATCGAAGAGGCCGGAGTGAAGCCCCTGCGCAGGCCTATCCGGGGCGGAACCGACGGCGCGAAACTGAGCTTCCTGGGAATTCCCACACCCAACCTCTTCACCGGTGCCCACAACATGCACAGCAAGAGGGAGTGGATCGGCGTGGAATCCCTCGAGAAGAGCGTTGATGTTCTCGTGAACCTCATGAGGCTGTGGGCGGAGAAAGACAATGGCCGATAAGTTCCTCCGAGACCATAAGGAGGGGGAGACCGTAGAGGGGTGTTTCTTCCTCAAGGGGAAGAGAACCCGGACCGCCAAGAACGGGAAAGACTACCTGGATCTCGTCTTCGAAGACAAGAGCGGCGAGTTGGGGGGAAAGGCCTGGGACGATGTCCCCCGTCTTCAGAAAGAGGTACAGGAGGGGAGAGTCGTTCACCTCAAGGCCCAGGTTGAGATCTACAACGAGAAGAGGCAACTGAGAATCCTCGCCCTTCGGGCCGCTTTCCCCGATGAGGCCGATCTCTCTTCGCTCCAGCCCGGGGCCGACGAAGCTCCGGAGGTCATGTGGGGGAAGGTGGAACGGATCGTGGCCGGGGAAGTCAAGAACCCCTCCTTCCTAACCCTCTTCAGAAAGAGCGCCGAGCTCTACAAGGCCCGGATTCTGCAGGCCGCGGGGGCGAAGAAGGTTCACCACAGCTATGCCGGGGGGTGGCTGGAACACACCCTCGGCGTCATGGAGACGGTCCTCTCCTTCCCGAGCCGCTACGGTCTGGACCGGGAGCTCCTCGTTATGGGAGCCTTTCTTCACGACCTCGGCAAGCTGGAGGAGATGGGAGGGGAGACCGGGAGAGAGGAGACCGAGGTGGGGTTCCTCCTGGGCCATACGCTCTTGGGGCTTCGGATGGTTCAGGACCTGATCGCCCAGATTCCGGACTTTGGGAAGAAGAAGGAGACCGCCCTCCTACACCTGATCTCCTCCCACCACGGGACCCACGAGTTCGGCGCCCCCCAGCTTCCTTTGACGAAAGAGGCTCTGGCCCTCCACCTCGCGGATTACCTGGACTCCCAGGTGAAGATCTTCGACGACATCAAGCAGAAGGGGGAGGGAGGGATCTCCTCCGAGTACGACGGAAGGATAGGAAGGAGAATCTACCTCGGAAACGGGGAGTGAGAGGCCCTTTCACGGTGAGAGAGACGAAGGGAGACAGGAGAGCCGGTAGAGGATGAAAAGAGGGAAGAAGTTGGACCCTTCTGCCAAGATTCTGGCGGGAGTCGTTCTCGGGGCCGCGGCGGGAGCGATCTGTGGGCCCAGGATCTCCTGGATCGAACCGATCGGGACCCTCTTCATCCGCCTTTTGACACTCATGATCCTGCCGCTGGTCTTCTCTTCCCTCTTCGTCGGGACGGCCAGCCTGGGAGACGTGAAGAGGTTGGGGCGTATCGGGGCCAAGACGCTCCTCTTCTACCTTGTGACGACCTTGATCGCCATCCTGATCGGTTTGGGGTGCGTGAACGTGATCAAGCCAGGGCTCTCCTTGAAGGGCGAGGTCAAAGAACGCCTTCTCTCCGGGACAAACGCGACTCTTCCGGCGGAGGCCGTATCCACCGTCAAGGGCCGTCCCCTTGGGGAGACCCTCTTGGATATTGTTCCCGCAAACCCTGTCAAGGCCTTTCTGGAGGTGAACCTTCTTCAGGTGATCTTCCTGGCGATCCTTTTCGGAGTCGCCGTGACCTTCCTGGCGAAGGAGAAGGGGGAGCCCTTGTTGAGGTTTTTCGAAAGCCTCAACGAGGCGGTGGGGGCGGTGATCGGGATCGTCATGAAGATGGCTCCCTACGCGGTCTTCGCCCTGATTGCAACACTGGTTGGGCGTTTCGGTTCGGCGATCCTTCTGCCGGTTCTCACCTATATCCTTACCGTCGCCATAGGCCTTGTTCTCCACACCCTCGTGGTTCTTCCCCTCTCGGTTCAACTCTTCGGGGGCATCGGGTTTCTCAACTTCCTCAGGCAGATGAAGGAGGTCATCCTCCTCTCCTTCACCACATCCTCCTCCTCCGCCTCCCTTCCCCTCACCATGGAGGCTGTGGAGAACAGGCTTCACGTCCCGGCCTACGTGAGTAGCTTCGTCCTGCCCCTGGGGGCGACGATCAACCAGAACGGGACGGCTCTCTACCAAGCGGTCGCCGCCGTCTTCATCGCCCAGATCTACGGTCTGCCTCTTACCCTGGCCGGGCAGGCGACAATTGTCCTGATGGCCACCCTGGCCTCCATCGGGACGGCGGGAGTTCCTTCGGCGGGGACGGTGACGCTGACGATGATTCTGGCCGCCATCAACGTGCCCCTGGAAGGGCTTGCCCTGATTCTGGCCGTGGACAGGCTCCCCGATATGCTCCGCACCGTCGGCAACGTCTTGGGCGACGCGGCCGCCGCCGTCGTCGTGGCCAAGAGCGAGAGGCTTAGGGAGGAGAAGCGATGTTGAAGAGGTTTTCCCAATGCTTTACCCTGTTGCGTCCCCATCAATGGGTCAAGAACTCCATCGTCTTCGCCCCCTTGATCTTCTCGAAACATTTTCTGGAGGTCTCTTCTGTCCTTAGGGCCTTTCTTACCTTCATCGGCTTCTCCCTTCTGGCTTCCGCCTCCTATGTTCTCAACGACATGGTCGATCGGGAGAAAGACCGGATCCATCCGGTGAAGAGGAACCGCCCCTTGGCCTCCGGGAGCGTCTCCCTCAAGGAGGCGCTGATTCTGCTCTTCCTCTGCCTCGGGGCTGGGACGACCGTTCTTCTCCTGCAGGCGAGAGGGGTCGTCTGGGTAGGGCTCGCCTATTTCCTCATGGTCACCCTCTACTCCTTCTTCCTCAAGAGCATCGTGATTCTGGACATCCTGATCCTCGCCATCGGCTTCGATCTCAGGGCCTTCATCGGGAGCCTCGCCATAGGGGTGACCCTCTCCCCCTGGCTGATCATCTCCGTCTTCCTTCTGGCCCTCTTCCTGGCGTCGACCAAGAGGAGGCAGGAGCTTGTCAAACTCGATGGAGCGGACCAGCACAAGAGGGTCCTGAGCTTCTACTCCCCAGCCCTCCTGGACCAGATGGTCTCCATCCTGGCCTCTACGACTCTGATCGCCTACACGCTCTACACCCTCGCGCCTGTGAGGGGAGCGGTCAAGAGGGAGGGGGAAGAGCTTCTTTTCCTGACCGTTCCTTTCGTTGTCTACGGAATCTTTCGGTACCTCTATCTAATATACAAGAAGAACGATTTCGGCGATCCCACAGACACACTGCTCAAAGACCTTCCCCTGCTGATCGATCTCGGTCTCTGGGGGATCACAACCATCGTTCTTCTCTATTTCGTCCGCTAAGGCGGGAGAAAGGAGATTCTCATGAGCGAAGAGATCAAACGAAGAGAGAAGAGCCCTGTCGAGGAGTTTCGACGGGAGCGGGAGCGTCTTAACTCCATTGTCCTCAGGAGAGGGAAGGAGAACATCAAGAAGTTTTTCACCCTGGACGCGGCGGTCTACAAGGAGGGCGCCCTATCGGCGAAGACGAAAGAGTTGCTGGGGCTGACGGCCTCCCTGGTCCTGAGGTGCGACGACTGTATCCTTTACCACCTGATCCGTTGTTACGAGGAGAAGGTGACCGACCAGGAGGTGGAGGAGGCCTTCTCGGTGGCCTTGGTCGTGGGAGGATCGATCGTGATCCCCCATCTGAGGAGGGCCTTCGGTTCCTGGGAGGAGCTCAAAGAGAAGGGACTCTCCCGGGAAGGGGGCCAACCATGACGAAGGAGAGGCTTTTTTCGGAACTCCTCGGGGAGATCGAGGGGTTGGTCTCATCTCAGGGGGAGGGGAATGCTCTTCTGGAAAGAGTCTGCGGGCTCTTGAAGGAGAGAGTGGAGAGTTACGACTGGGTCGGTTTCTACCTCGTGGACGTCGAGAGGGAGAGGGAGCTGGTCCTTGGTCCCTTCGCCGGGGAACCGACGGACCATAAACGGATCCGCTTCGGCCAGGGGATATGCGGTCAGGCCGCCGACCTGCTGAAGGTCTTCATCGTTCCGGACGTGACCAAGGAGAGCAACTACCTCTCCTGCAACGCCCGGGTCCGCTCGGAGATAGTCATCCCTCTCTTCAGGGGGGAAACCCTCGTCGGGGAGCTCGACATCGATTCCCATCTTCCCGACCCTTTCGACGAAAAGGACCGGCTCTTCCTGGAAAAGGTCGGGGCTTTGGTGGTTCCTCTCCTATAGAGCCCGAAAGAGGACTCCGCCTGAGAGGGAGGGAACTGCGAGGGACTCTCTCTGCCGTCGGGATTCTTGAAAGAGGGGTCCCGCTTTGACACGGAGGGGGTTCTTTGCTACCCTCTCCTTAGAGGAGAAGGGGGATGAAAGAGAAGGAAGAGAACCAGAGCTCCCTGGAGTGGAACCGCTACCTTCAGGAGATCGAGAAGAGGGCCTATGAAATCTCCCTCGAACGGATCAGGGAGAACCGTCCGGGCGACAGACTCTCGGATTGGTACAAGGCCGAGAGAGAGATCAAAGCGAAGTACGGTCTCTCGGATGGGGGGAAAGGAGAGAAGTGAAACTTCTAGGAGCCCACGTCAGCATCGCCGGAGGGGTTTCCCGAGCGCCGTTGAATGCGGAGGCGATCGGAGCCAAGGCCTTCGCCATGTTCACGAAGAACCAGCGCCAATGGAACGTCCCCCCTCTGGGCGAAGAGGAGGTCGAGCTTTTCAAGAGGAACTGCCGGGAACAGGGCTTTCCCCCGGAGGCGATCCTGCCCCACGACGGTTATCTCATCAACCTCGCCAACCCCGAGAGGGAGGAGTGGGAGAGATCGGTGGCCGCTTTTACCGATGAGATGAGGCGTTGCCAGCTGTTAGGGCTCAAGAGCCTCAACTTTCATCCGGGGAGCCATAAGGGAGCTCTCTCGGAAGAGGAAGCTCTGAAGAGGATCGCGGAAGGGGTGAACCGGGCCCTGGGAGAAACCGAGGGTGTTGTGGCGGTGATCGAGAATACCGCAGGGCAGGGGAGCAGTCTGGGGTACAAGTTCGAACACCTGGCCAGGCTCTTGGAACTCTTCTCCGACCCTTCCCGGGGAGGGGTCTGCCTCGACACCTGTCACCTCTTCGCCGCGGGGTACGAGCTCAGGGACGAAGAGGGGTACCGAAAGACCTTTGAGGAGTTTCAGAGGGTCGTCGGCTTCAAGTCCTTGAGGGGAATGCACCTGAACGATTCCAAAGGTGAGTACGGCAAGAGGCTTGACCGGCACCACAGCCTCGGGGAGGGGTTCTTAGGGTGGGAGCCCTTTCGGCGCCTCGTGAACGATCCGAGAGTCGAGAATATCCCCCTGATTCTGGAGACCATCGACGAAACGAAATGGGAAGAAGAGATTCGCAGACTCTACGGATTTCTAGGAAATTAGGGGGGGTTACCCCCCTTCTCGATTCGTGGTAGAATGTTCAATGGTATCCTTCGTAATCCACTCTCCGTCACTTCAAAAAACGAAAAATATCATTCCAAGGAGGTAATCCATGTCGGATAAATCTTTCAACCCTTTTAAGATGGCACAGCAACAGTTTGACGCAGTCGCGGACAAGCTCAACCTTGATAAAGCTACCCGTGATCTGCTCCGCAACCCCATGAGAGAGTACCACTTCACGATTCCCGTGAAGATGGATGACGGAACGGTCAGAATTTTTCAGGGCTTCAGGGTTCAGCATAACGACAGCCGCGGTCCCGCCAAGGGCGGCATCCGCTTCCATCCCGAAGAGACCGTGGACACCGTCCGTGCCTTGGCCACTTGGATGACCTGGAAGACCGCTGTCGTGGACATCCCGCTGGGCGGAGGAAAGGGAGGAGTCATCTGCGATCCCCGCGTCCTCTCCATGAGGGAACAGGAACAGATCTGCCGCGGCTGGGTTCGCCAGATCGCCCGCAACGTCGGTCCCGTCCAGGATGTCCCGGCTCCCGATGTCATGACCAACGGACAGCACATGCTCTGGATTCTTGACGAGTACGAGCACATCCATGGCGGACAGTACCCCGGCTTCATCACCGGTAAGCCCGTTGGGATGGGCGGATCTTTGGGCCGCACCGAAGCCACCGGCTACGGCGTCATCTACACGGTCCGGGAAGCCCTCAAACACCTTGGCATCGACATCAAGAAGGCCACCGCTTCCGTCCAGGGCTCCGGGAACGTTGCCCAGTACGCCATCCAGCTCTTCTCTAAGCTGGGCGGAAAAGTGATCGCCGTCTCCTGCTGGGATAACAAAGACAAGAAGGCTTACACCTACGCCTGCAAAGAGGGAATCTCCTCCGAGAAGCTCTTGGGCTCTGTGGACAAGTTTGGAACCATCGACCCCGAGAAGGCGAAGAAGTACGGATGGGAGAAGCTTGATGGCGATGCTTGGATCGAACAGGAAGCCACCGTTTTGATCCCCGCCGCTCACGAGAACACCATCAACGCCGAGAACGTCAACAAGATCAAGGCCAGCGTGAAGCTGATCGCCGAGGGAGCCAACGGACCCACCACCCCCGAAGCGGACGTCGTCATCCAGAAGAAGGGGATCTTCCTGGTTCCCGACTTCCTGTGCAACGCCGGCGGAGTGACCTGCTCCTACTTCGAACAGGTTCAGTGCAACATGAACTACTTCTGGCCCAAGGAAGAGGTTCTTGAGAAGCTTGACAGCAAGATGACCTCCGCTTTCCACGCCGTCTTGAAGATGGCCCAGGACAAGAAGGTCTACAACCGTGACGCCGCCTACATGATCGCTATTCAGCGGGTCGCCGACGCCTGCCGCCTCCGCGGTTGGGTCGGTCTTTGAGCCTTTCTGACATAAACGCTTCTTGAGGGGGGGGAGCCTTTCAGGCTCCCCCCCTTTTTTCTTTCTTCTTGACAATTCTGTCTCCTTTGATGTAGAAAAAAGAAAAGAGGGGGAGGATGGACAAGAAGAGTAGGCTTTTAATAGTCGAAGATGAAGCCATCGTCGCCAGAGATATCGAAGATGTCCTGAAGAGGTTGGGCTACGATGTCTGCTGCTCCGTCTCCTCCGGAGAAGAGGCCGTCGAGAAGGCCCGGAGTTTTCTCCCCGACCTCATTCTGATGGACATCTTTCTGAAGGGGGAGAAGGACGGGATCCAGGCGACCGAGGAGATTCAAGGCCGGTACGAGATCCCCGTTGTCTACCTCACCTCCTACGCGGATTCCCTCACTCTGGAGAGGGCGAAGTGTACCGCCCCTTACGGCTATCTGCTAAAGCCCTTTCAGGAGCGGGACCTCAAGAGTGCTGTCGAAATAGCTCTCTGCAAGAGCCGTTCAGAAAAGATTCTCCGGGAGAAGGAGCGGGTTTTTTCGGCGACTCTCTTCTCCCTCGCCGAAGGGGTCATCACGGCGGACCCTCAAGGGAATGTTCTCTTTCTGAACGACTTTGCGGAAAAGCTTCTGCAGATCCCCTTTGAGAAGGCGAAGGGGAAGAGGCTCTCCTCCCTCTTCACCCTCAAGAGGGTCTGTGAAGGCGGTGAGGAAGAGGTCCGCTTGCTGGAGTGCGTGGCCGGTGGGAGAGCGGACTTCAACGACCTTCTGCTCGTTTCGTCGGAGGGGGCCAAACACTGTGTGGACGGGACTCTGACCCCCCTGAGTGGAGAGGCCGGTTTTGTCTGCGTTCTTCGCAATATTGAGGAGAGGAAGAAGGCCCAGGAAGAGCTTCAGAAGACCATGGAGTTCTTCCGCCTCCTCGCCGAGAACGGCCATGACCTGATCCTCCTTTGGCGTTGGAACGGTAAGACCTCCCTGGAGTACGTGAGCCCCTCCGCCGAAGCGATAACCGGGTACAGGGTAGACGAGTTCTTCTCCAACCCGAAGCTCCTCTCCCTCCTGGTTCATCCCGAGGACGCCAAGGCCTGGAACGACGGATGGGGGAAGCACAACATCCCCCAGGAGAACATCTTCTGCCGCTGGATCAGGAAGGACGGGAGGGTGATCTGGATCGAACAGCATAACATCCCCGTCTACGACGAGCATGGCCAGATGACGGCGGTGGAGGGAATCGTTCGAGACATTACCGAACGAACCGAGGCCGAGCTCGCGTTGCGCAAGTCCGAGGCCCAGTACCGGAGGATCTTCGAAACCTCCAAAGACATGATCTTCCTCTCCACTCCGGAGGGAAGGTTTCTGGAGATCAACCCCGTAGGGATCTTCCTCCTAGGCTATTCCAGCAAGGAAGAGATGATGGCCCTCGACCTCAACACGGATCTCTACGTCTCCGCCTCAGACAGGGAGCTTCTCCGCAAGAAGATTACCTACGAAGGCTTTGTCCGGGATTACGAGACGGTCTGGAAGAGGAAGGACGGTCAGCTCTTGAACGTCTTGATCACCGCGGACGCCGAGAAAGACAGCTCCGGCCGTGCCGTTTACTTCCGGGGAATGATCAGGGACGTGACGGAGCAGAAGAAGCTGGAGCAACAGCTCTTTCACAAGCAGAAGATGGAGAGTATCGGCCTCCTGGCGGGGGGGATCGCCCACGACTTCAACAACATCCTGAGCGGGATTCTCGGCTACGCCTCCTTCATGAAGATGAAGGTCGATCATGATCACCCCTTCTTCGGCTACATCGATACGATCGAGAAGGGAGCCCAGAGGGCCGCAGAGCTGACGGCCCAGCTCTTGGCCTTCGCCAAGGGAGGGAGGGTCGATGTGAAGACCATCGACCTCTGGAACGTTATCGATGAAACAGTCAAGATTCTAAGGCGCACCTTCGACAAGAGGATCGAGATCATCACGAAGCACTCGGAGAGGCCGACGAACATAGAAGGTGACAGGGTTCAGCTTCAGCAGGTGGTGATGAACCTTTGTGTCAACGCCAGGGACGCCATGCCCGAGGGAGGAAAGCTGACCCTCCAGATCGAGGAGAGTCTCCTCGAAGAGGGGCTGGAGAAGGGAGGTCACTACGAGGTCCTTTCGGTGGCGGATACGGGGCTGGGGATGAGCGAGGAGGTGAAGGGGAGGATCTTCGAGCCCTTCTTTACGACGAAAGAGGAGGGGAAGGGAACCGGGCTCGGCCTCTCCTTGGTCTACGGCGTTGTGAAGAACCACGGGGGGTTTATCCGCGTGGAGAGCGAACCGGGCCGGGGCTCGACCTTCCGGATCTACCTCCCCTCCAGCGACCGAGGCGTGGAGGTTGAGAAGGAGGAGGAGGGAGAGGTCCTCGGGGGAGGGGAGAGGATCCTGGTCGTCGACGATGAGGAGGCGATCCGGGAGTTTACGAAGGCGATTCTGGAAGACTACGGGTACCGGGTCGAGACGGCGGGGGACGGCGAGGAGGGTGTCCGTTTCTACGAGGAGGGATGGAAGGGAATCGATCTGGTCGTCTTGGACATGGTGATGCCGAAGCTTGGGGGCCGGGATGTTTACGAGCGGCTTCGCAGGATCAACCCGGAGGTGAAGGTCGTCCTGACCACCGGTTACAGCAGGAACGGGCGGGCCAGGGAGATTCTCGGAGAGGGCGTTCAGGGGTTTATCCAGAAGCCCTATCAGAGCAAAGAGCTCTTGAGCGTCATCAAGAAGGTTCTGGGCGGGTGAGACAAACCCTCTTCCTCTGCGTATAACCTCTCTAAGCCCGGAGGTGAAAGATGCGACACCGGAAGTTGATCATACCCCTTCTTCTTATCCTTTCTCTGCCTCTCTTCTGCAAGCAGGAGCGGCCTCTTACGGTTCCCGAGGAGAGCCTTTACAAGCGAACCTCCACGAGCGAAGAGGTCATGGCCTTCCTTCAGAACCTTCAGAAAAGGGATCCCAAGAGGATGAAGCTGACTCTCCTCACCTATTCGACGGAGCGGGAGAGGATTCCCCTGGTGATCTTCAGCCGCCAAGGGGTCTGCTCACCGGAAGAGATGAGGAAGCTGGGGCTGAGGGCTGTCCTCATCGCCGCCAACATCCACGCCGGAGAGGTCGAGGGGAAAGAGGCCTCTCTGATCTTCCTCCGCGAGTTGGCGGAAGCCCCGGACAGTCAATTCCTGGAGGGGCAGGTTCTCCTCTTCCTTCCCCTCTTCAACAGGGACGGAAACGACAAGTGGGGGGTTGAGAGGAGACGCGACGACGGACCCGAGAGCGCGGGGGTACGTTTCAACGGGCAGGGTCTGGACCTGAACCGAGACTTCGTCAAGCTGGAGAGTCCCGAAGTGGGAGCCCTGGTGGAGAGGATCTTCGTACCTTGGGACCCGATTCTCTACATCGACATGCACACCACCAACGGCTCCTACCACCGCCATCCGGTCACGTACTCCCCTCAGGTGATCCCTCAAGGGGATAAGAGCCTCCAGGAGTACATGTGGAAGAAGATGCTCCCAGAGGTGGCCGGGGAGATGAGAAGAGAGGGAATCGACGCGGTTCCCTATGGAAATTTCCTGGACCGGAGGGATCCCGAAAAGGGGTGGCTCAACGAAGCCTTCCTCGGAAGGTACAGCAACAACTACTACGGGCTGAGGAACCGTTTCGCGCTCCTGGACGAGAACTACAGCTATGCCCCCTTCGAGGTGCGAATCCGGGGGGCCCATGCCCTTCTGAAGGCTCTCCTGGGTTACACGGCCCGACACGGGGATGAGATGGAGAGAGCGGCCAGGAGGGCCGACCGGGAGTCCATGGAGTCCCTGGCGGGAAGAGAGTTCGGCCTCCTCTTCGAACCCGAGGAGACCATGAAGTTTGACCTGAAGAGTTTCCCCTTCCGGCTCGAGGAGGACAAGAGCGTCCAACCCTCCCGTTTCAGGATGGTCAAGCAGGAGGGAGAGAGGGTCTACCACCTTCCCCTCTTCGCCACCTACAAGGCGGTCAAGAGCACCCGACTCCCCGGGGAGGGATACCTCCTGCCGCCCTCTCAGGAGCCTGCGGCAAGGCTCTTGAAGAGACACGGTGTCGCCGTTGAACGGCTAGAAGAGGGAGGAGTGTGGAGGGTGAGAACCCTTCGCCTCACCGGTGTCACCCCTTCGTCACAGCTCTACCAGGGACACTACATCAACAAGATCGAGGGGGAGGAAGAGGAGAAGGAGATCTCCTTTCCCAAGGGCTCCTTCTTTGTTCCCCTTGCCCAACCCCTCTCCCGTTTGGCGGCCTACATGCTTGAGCCCCTTAACCCCGACGGGCTTGGGGCATGGAATTTCTTCGACCGAGTCCTGGTGAAGGAGTGGGAAGGTCTCTGGATCTACCCGGTCTATAAAGTCGACGTGCCCGTCGTTGGCCTGAGAGAGCCGCTCTAAGCGGGTCTCTCGGAGAAGACGAAGGGAGATCTTCAGAAAACATTGGAGGTGAGAGGATGGAACTGAGAGAGGAGATGAAGGGGAAAGAGGTGCAGGATTTCACCCTCAAAGACCAGAAGGAGGGGAGCGTTACCCTCTCCGACCTCAGGGGGAAGCGGGTCTTGCTATCGTTTCACCCCTTGGCCTGGACCAAGGTCTGCGCCCAGCAGATGAAGGATCTTGAGAAACGGTACGAGGAGTTTGAGGGATACCGGGTCGTTCCCTTGGGGCTCAGCGTCGATTCCGTTCCCTCTAAGGCGGCCTGGGCGGCCACGCTGGGGGTGGAGAGGCTCTCCATGCTCGCCGATTTTTGGCCCCACGGGGGGGTCGCCGCAACCCTGGGGCTCTTCCGGGAGAGGGAGGGCTTCTCCGAGAGGGCCAACATCCTCATCGATGAGAAGGGACGGGTCCTCTGGGCCAAGGTCTACGACCTTGGACAGCTCCCCAACCTCAACGAGCTCTTCGACCTGCTCAAGACCCTCTGAGGCGTGGCTCCCCAGAGTTGGGTCGCATCGGCCCTTTGTCCTGACTACGGGAGCGAGGGGGTGGCAGAGGCCCTTTCGAGGCTCCTGAAGCCCTGGGGAGGATGGTCGGCCTTCGTCTCTCCCGGGGAGAGGGTTCTCCTGAAGGTGAACCTTCTCTCCCAGGCCGCTCCGGAGAGGGCCGTCACGACCCACCCCTCCGTGGTGGAGGCCGTCGCTAGAGGGGTCATGGCGGTCGGGGGGATTCCTGAGATCGGCGACTCTCCCCCCTTCGGCGGCTTTCGGGCCATCGCCCGGGAGAGCGGGATCGAAGAGGTCGCCCGGAAGTTGGGGATTCCCCTTCTGGAGCTTGGCAACCCCAAGCCCTTCGAGGGAGGGGTCCCCC
>Ga0208826_1000357_pt1 | contig 49352 bp, 43 predicted proteins | sample AD_UKC115_MetaG_FD_184451 | JGI IMG/M metagenome (GOLD analysis project Ga0208826, IMG submission 184451) | Active sludge microbial communities of municipal wastewater-treating anaerobic digesters from Hong Kong - AD_UKC115_MetaG (SPAdes)... | ecosystem: Engineered > Bioreactor > Anaerobic >... | reverse complement strand
AGCGATGTAATTTCGAATGACTGGATCAGTTCTCTATTTATGGATAAGGATCAAAGAATTTGGATAGGAACTTATAAGGGTTTTTCTATTATTGATCTGAAAAATTTAAAAATACTCAACCATGAATCTCCCATGCTCGAAAATGCGGTGATTTATGCCATAACACAGGATGAAAACGAAAACATGTGGATTGGCACGACGGAAGGATTGTATGTAATGAACAAGACAAACAATAAATTTACAAAATATATTGTTGAAAACGGATTGCCCAATAATGTGATTTGCGGCATTGTGGAAGATGCTCAAAAAAATCTTTGGATTAGTACGCATAATGGTTTGTCGAAATTCAACCGTAAAGAAAATACTTTTATTAATTACTATAATTCTGATGGTTTACAGGGAAACGAATTTTATAGAGGCGTTTTTTTCAAAAGCATTACCAATGATATTTATTTCGGTGGCATAAGTGGAATTACCTATTTCAATCCGTTGCAAATCAAGGAAAAACGAGAAAAGTTACAAATTTATCTGATCGCTTTGAACATAGGAGACAGAACTGTTTTTTGCGATAATACAGATAAAACAAAAAGAGCATTTCGTTTCATTTCTGATTTGGATACACTACACTTAGACTATAAAGACAACATTTTTAATCTCGAGTTTTCAACTTTCAACTTTGGAATTCCCGAACAGATTTCTTACCGTTATAAAATGGAGGGATTAAACAACAACGACTGGCTCTATACTGAACCGGGGGTGAATAGAATCCACTTTACCAACATTAATTATGGAACTTACAAATTGAAAGTTTCTGCTTTTGTTCATGATACTTTTTCTCCGGTAAAGGAATTGACCATCATTATTTCTCCACCATGGTATCTCTCGTGGCAGGCAATTACACTTTATGTGGTTGTGTTTCTTCTGATTCTGTACGGTATTTTCAGGTATATTCGAGATCGGATAAATTATCGGCATGAACTATTACGACAAAGGCATCAGGAAGAAATCAATGAAGCAAAATTTCAGTATTTTACCAATATCTCACATGATATCAGAACACCAATGAGCCTTATTATCAGTCCTTTGGAAAAACTCATGACCAATGAACCCGATTCGAAAAAGCGCAATATTTATCAAATCATGTATCGAAATGCTAATCGAATATTACGGCTTATCAATCAAATGATGGATGTTAGAAAAATCGATAATGGACAAATGACCATGAAATTTCAGGAAGTGGAAATTGTTGCATTTATAGAAGATTTGATGAAAACGTTTGAATACAATGCAAAAAAGAACCACATCGATTTTAAATTTATTCATGAAGAAGAAAAGTTAAACGTTTGGATCGATACAAGTAATTTTGATAAAGTAATGATGAACTTATTGTCCAATGCTTTTAAATTTACGCCCGCCAATGGAAGCATCACCATTACTTTAAAAACCTTTTACAACACAAAAAATGAGTCGATTTTAAAAAATTATTTTGAGATTCTGGTCGCCGATTCAGGAATTGGTGTAAGAGAAGAAGATAAGGAACGAATTTTTGACCGGTTTTATCAGTGCGACAACATTGTTTCCAATCAAAAAAACACAGGAACTGGCGTCGGTCTTCATCTTTCACGTTCTTTAATCAATTTAATGCACGGAAATATTTTTGTCCGAAACAGAGAAAACGGCATAGGAAGTGAGTTTGTTGTTCAACTTCAGTTAGGAAACAAACATTTATCTGCCCAAGAAATAGTAATTCGCACCGATCAAATAGATATCAACCAGGAAAAAATTAACGAAAAATCGGTAATGTTTTTAGATAATGATGGAAATTCAAACGTTACGAAAATTAAATCTAAAACCAAATTTCAGGTTTTGATTGTGGAAGATGACGATGAAATTCGCAATTATCTGAAAGACGAGCTGTCGTCCACCTTCAAAATTAAAGAAGCAACCAATGGAAAAGAAGCACTGAAAATGGTATTTGAAAATCATGTGGACGTGGTGATAAGTGACATTATGATGCCCGAAATGGATGGTATCGCCTTGTGCAGAAAAATTAAAACAAATCTCAATATCAATCATATTCCGGTAATATTACTTACCGCAAGAACCACCGATATGGATAAAGCTGAAGGTCTGGATGTGGGAGCAGATGCTTATGTCATCAAACCTTTTAACGTGGAACTGCTTGTGAAACAAATTTTAAACCTGATTGAAAACAGAAACCGTTTGGAAATAAAGCCTCTGGAGGAAAAAGAAATGAAGGAGCTTATTTCTCCTGAACCGCTTCCTTCATTTGATCAAGTGTTTTTGGAGAAAATAGTAAAAATCATCAAGGAGAATATTTCAAATTCCGATTTGAATGTCGAATTTTTGGCCGATCGGATAGGGATGAGCAGAGTTCAGCTTTATCGGCGCATTAAGGAACTGACAACACAATCACCCAGCGACTTTATAAAAACCATACGAATCAAACAGGCTGCAGAACTTTTGACCCAACAAAAAGCCAACATTTCCGAAATCGCCTATTCGGTTGGTTTTTCCAACCTTTCGCATTTTTCCAATTCCTTTAAGGAATTTTATGGCATTTCGCCCAGCGAATATGCCTTCAAAAACAGAAACAATCATCTTTTTTGAATCTTTTTTAAGTTAACAAGTTATGAAGATGCGTTACAATTATTTGACATACAAATAATTGTAACGCAAACTCTTCGTTTTTACTTTCAACTTAAATATTTTTATTTTTTCAGAAAGTTTAGAAAATAAAAATAAGGAAAATTATTAAAATTGTGCCCGTTATTGGACAAAATTTTAATAAAGAATCATCAAAAGAAGTGGAGGAATTTTTATGTTGAATCAAACAAAATTTTTTAGTCTTTTAAGCACAATTATTTTTACTTTTCTTTCTTTTTCTTCTCTTTCAGCCAGCACTTCCGATAGTGTTTTGCTTTACACTCCCTACACAAAAATTTCTGTTTCCCCGGGTCAGTCTGTCGAGTATTCTATCGACGTGATAAACAACAGTCATCATCTTTTTGACGGAGAATTAAGGTTGTGGGGCATACCTCGTTCTTGGAACTATTCTCTGAAATCAGGGCCATACAATATCAATCGGATTGCTGTGTTACCTAACGACAGGAAGAGTTTGACTTTAAATGTTGAAGTCCCTTATCAGGTGAATAAAGGAACCTATGCTTTCCGAATTTCTGCAGGAAATTCTGTTTTGAATCTCAGAATCAATGTCACGGAAAAAGGTTCCAGCGAAACTGAATTCACTACCGATCAGTTAAACAGGCAGGGAAATGCTTCTTCCACTTTTTCATTCAGGGCTACACTCAAAAATCGCACTGCCGAAAAACAAATGTATGCTCTACTCGCTGATGTTCCACGAGGTTGGACAATTACTTTCAAATCGGATTACAATCAGGTAACTTCCGTAGAGTTGGATGCCAATACTACAAAAGATATTAATATAGATATAAAAGCACCTGAAGAAGTGGAAGCCGGTACCTATAAAATTCCTATTCGTGCGGTTACCAGTTCTACTTCTGCCGATCTTGTACTGGAAGTGGTTATTACCGGTACTTATCAAATGACTTTGACAACTCCAACCGGACTTCTGAGTACAAAAGTGAATGCCGGTGGTGAGAAGAAAATTCAACTGGTCGTTAAAAATACTGGTTCTTCAGAGTTGAATGACATTCAAATGAAGTCGGAAAACCCATCCAATTGGGAAGTAACTTTTCAGCCTTTGAGTATTGCAAAACTTTCGCCGGGAAAAGAAACAACAGTTTATGCCATCATCAAAGCCGACAAAAAAGCCATACCCGGTGATTATGTAGTCAATATGGAAGCCAAAACGCCTGAAACAAGTTCCACTATTTCCTTCCGAGTTATGGTACAAACGCCCATTGTTTGGGGATTAATTGGTACGGTAATTATTTTGGCAGCCATAGGAGGAGTGGTATATCTGTTCAGAAAATATGGAAGGAGGTAAAGTATGTCTGAACCGATCATCGAACTGGTTGATCTTACAAAAAAATATCGATTATTTACTGCTGTTGACCATATTAATCTGACGGTGCGAAAAGGAGAAATTTTTGGTTTCCTAGGCCCGAATGGAGCAGGAAAATCAACCACTATTCTTATGATGCTGGGATTGACCGAACCGACTGAAGGCTCTGTTCGTGTTTGTGGAATTGACCCTGAACGTCAGCCGTTGGGAGTAAAAAGGCGCGTTGGTTATTTGCCCGAAGATGTTGGATTTTATGACAATAGAGACGGAGTATTCAATCTGATATACACTGCTCGACTCAACAGTATTCCCGAAGACGAAGCCAAAACACGTGCTTTGGAACTGTTGCAACTCGTGGGGTTGGAGGATGCTGGCAAAAAAAATGCCGGACAATATTCTCGGGGAATGCGTCAACGACTTGGGCTGGCTGATGTTTTGATTAAAAATCCCGAAATTGCCATTCTCGATGAACCTACTTCGGGCATTGATCCACAAGGTGTGAAGTCTTTTCTGAACTTAATCCTCAAATTGCGTGATGAACATGGATTGACGGTTCTTTTCTCTTCTCACAATCTTCATCAAGTGGAAGAAGTTTGCGACAGGGTAGCGATTTTTAACAGCGGAAAATTACAGGCAGTCGGAGATATCGAAGCTTTATCCAATCAAGTGTTTGGAGAATCCGGTCATAATTTGGAAGAAATTTATAATTGCTTTTTTGAAGGAGGAACTGAACAATGATGAATGTTAATATCACAGCAATCAGCCGAAAGCTGTTTAACAATAATTCAGAAAAAAGCCCTTATTCGATGAGTTTGAACAGAAAGAAAGTTCAACATCCTTTTTGGGTAATGGTATCGAAAGAAATTTCAGATCAGGTTCGTAGTTGGAGATTTATCATACTGGTAGCATTGATAGCGCTTACTTGCTTGGCTTCGGTTTATACGGCTCTAACTCAGTTTCCCAAATCGGCGGGAGCAAAAAGCAGCGAAGATATATTCTTTTTTCTCAAACTTTTCACCCTTTCGGATGGAACATTGCCTTCTTTCACCGTATTTATCAGCTTTCTCGGGCCTTTGCTTGGTTTAAGTTTGGGTTTCGATGCCATTAATTCCGAAATGAATAGAGGCACGTTGAGTAGAATTTTGAGTCAGCCCATTTATCGGGATTATATTATCAATGCCAAATTTTTGGCTGCGCTCAGCGTGGTGAGCTTCCTTTTTGTAACGTTGGGATTGCTGGTGGTTGGCGCAGGTTTGATTTTTCTTGGCATTCCGCCTACAGTGGACGAATTGTGGCGGGTAATTTTCTTTGTTTTGCTGAGCATTGTATATGTTGCCTTTTGGCTGAATTTGTCCATATTTTTTTCCATAATTTTCCGACAACCAGCCACTTCGGCTTTAGCTGGAATAGCCGTATGGATTTTTTTCAGTATTTTTTACAATATGATTATTCAACTCATAGCCAAAGGAATAGCGCCACAACAAATATATTCCGAACAGCAGGCGGTAAATTTTCAGAATTTTGTTTTAAATCTGATGCGCTTAAACCCAAGTCAGTTGTTTAGTGATGCCACCGTAACGCTGTTAATGCCTTCGGTAAGAAGTTTGGGAGCTTTGACAATGGCGCAAGTGGAAGGAGCTATTCCAACTCCCTTGCCTTTGGGACAGAGTTTATTAATGGTGTGGCCGCAGGTAACCGGATTGGTGGCCGGAACCATCGTACTTTTTGCCATCAGTTATTATTTGTTTATGAGGAGAGAAGTCCGATCGAGATAATTGCTTCGGGTATAGACTAAAAGAGTTTATACCCGTTTCTCTTTCAGACTTCGATATTTTCAAGTGGTGATTTTTTGAAAATTTTCTGGTTGACAAAAATCGGAGAAAACTCGAGTATTTGTTTTTCAAACGGGTTTTTGTTATATTTGAATTTTCTTTGAACTTTTTTAATTACGAATTGTTTTTCAAAGTAAATCAATCACTTAACCTTGACTTGATATTATGGAAAAATTTAACGAAACCATCGACAGAAGACCTGCAGTAGCCGGCAAGTTTTATCCGGCAAATGTTGAAGAGTTGCAAAAAGAAATCGACATTTTTTTCAAAAATGCTGTACCCAAACAGCTCGACAGGGTAAGAGCCATTATTTGTCCACATGCCGGTTATGTTTTTTCCGGAAAAATTACCGCTTCCGCATTTAACCAGATAGATGCAAACAGGGAATACAAAAGAATTTTTCTTATTGGTTCCTCTCATTACAAGTATTTTGACAAGGCTTCCGTTTACTGTTCGGGCAATTTTCTCATGCCTTACGGTGAGGAAAAAGTCGATATGGATTTTGGTCGAAAATTGGTGGAAAATTTTCCAGAATGGTTCACCGACGACCGTACTCCTCATTTAAACGAACATTGTCTGGAAGTTCAACTTCCATTTTTGCACCATGTTTTAAGAAAAAATTATGTTATCGTTCCTATCCTTATCGGCACTGCCCATCCCTCTGTTTGCAAGCAAATAGCTTCGGTATTAAAATCTTATTTCAACGAGGAGAATTTGTTTGTGGTCAGTTCCGACTTTTCTCATTATCCTGCCTATCAGGATGCCAAATATGTTGATGCCCTCACCAAAGATGCCATCTGCAGCAATCGTCCCGAAAAATTGTTGGAAACTTTGGCTGAAAATGAGAGAAAACATATTTCCAATCTTCAGACCAGTTTGTGTGGTTGGACTTCGGTATTGACGCTGCTTTATATGACTTCTTCAAACAAATTGCTGAAGTTCCACGCAGTGGATTATTGCAATTCGGGTGATGTGAAGTATTATGGCGAGCGGGACAGGGTAGTGGGTTATTGGGCCATAGCTGTTGCCGAAAGTAAACATGCAGCCGAAGATTTTTATCTCACCGAAAAAGACAAAAAAGACTTGCTTAAAATTTCGAGAAAAACGCTTGAAGAACATTGCCGAACCGGCAGAGTTTCGGAAGTGGATACGGCAACATTGTCGGAAACCGTTAAAAAAAATTGCGGAGCCTTTGTTACATTGCACAAAAGAGGCGCTTTAAGAGGTTGTATCGGCATTTTGACCGCCGAAAAACCTTTGTACAAAACCGTTCAGGAAATGACGATAGCTGCAGCTTCCCACGATCCACGATTTATGCCGGTCGAAGCATCCGAACTTCCTTTTATCGATATTGAAATTTCGGCTTTGTCACCCCTAAAAAAAATCAACGATATTTCCGAAATCGAATTGGGGAAACATGGAATTTTAATGGAGAAGAATTTTCATAGAGGCGTATTTTTGCCTCAGGTAGCTACAGAAACAGGCTGGAGTAAGGAAGAATTTCTCGGACACTGTTCGGCCGACAAGGCCGGTTTGGGCTGGGATGGCTGGAAAACAGCCGATATTTACATTTTTACGGCTACGGTTTTTAGCGAAAAAGATTTTATAGAAAGGATTTGATAAAACCGAAGAAAATAAAGTTATGAAAAGGGACTAAAATACACACGCGTTATAAACGCATGGTTTTTATTTTTCATGCTTTGTGTTCTAAGTTTCTAATTCTTTTTGTCCGAGCAACGGCAAAGATATGAACATGGTTTGTAAGAAAAGCTTTCAGCTAATACTTCAGAAGGCTTAAATATTGAGTTTGTTTTAAAAAGTCCAAAACACAGGAAATTTTTCTTATAAAATATTGATTTTCAGTCCTTTTTTATAATCTTCAATAAAAATGACTTATTCAAGTGTACTCAAAATTTAATATTGTGAAATTTTTAATGAATCCTTAAATTCCTGTTGCAAATAAATATTTTAGAGTAATTAATGAATGAAAAAAATAAAATTTAGCTCACATTACTTCCAATCGCCTGGAATATCAGCGTGGCAAAATGCACATTTGCCATCGTTAATGAAATTTTTTTTAACGGTAAAACCGGTTCGTTCGATTAACAATTTTTGACAGGAAGGACAGACGGTATTTTCATATCCAAGCGTAGGAACATTTCCCACATAAACATATTTCATCCCGGCGGTTTGGGCAATTTCACGTGCGGCAAGCAATGTTTTTATGGGAGTTGGCGGTAAATCGGGCAACTGATGGGCAGGGAAAAAACGACTGAAATGCAAAGGTGTATCTTCAAATCCGTTATCCATCAACCATTTGCACATGCTTGTGACCATTTCTGTCGAATCGGAATAAGTGGGAATAATCAGATTGGTAATTTCCAGCCACACGCCTTGCTCTTTCAGCGTTTTCAAGGTTTTTAAAACAGGTTCCAGACTGCCGCCGGTGAGTTTTCGGTACAAATGTGTGTCGAAACATTTCAAGTCGATGTTGGCGGCATTCAAAAAGTGACACAAATCCAGCAGCGGTTTTTCGTTGATATAACCATTAGAAACAATCACCGTTTTAATGTTCTTTTCATGTGCCAGTTTTGCCGTGTCGAGAACATATTCGTAAAATACAGTTGGTTCGGTATAGGTGAAGGCAATACTTGGGATATTGTTTTCACCAGCTAATTCCACAACAGCTTCCGGCGGCAAATCATAGGCTCTCAATTTCTGCGGAGAACTTTGAGTGATTTCCCAATTTTGACAGTTCAAACATTTGAAGTTACATCCGGCAGTAGCCAACGAAAGGATTTTTGATCCGGGCAGGAAATGAAACAAAGGTTTTTTTTCAATTGGATCGACATTCAAGGAGCACGGATTGCCGTAAGCAAGGGTATAAAGAACTCCGTTGCGGTTTTGACGCGTATGGCAAAGGCCGGTTTTTTCTTCGTACAAGACGCATTGATGAGGACAGAGCAAGCATTTTACCGCTCCGTTCTCCAGTGGTTGCTGATACAGCGACGGTCGAATTAGGTTTGAAGCTAAAAAAGTCTCCATGATGAAACCATCTTAAAAAATGCTTTTCCAGGAAATATTTCTTCAAAAATATCGAAATTTCTTATTTAAAACAATATTTTTGTTCAATCTCATCCCCGTATGAATTTGATTGTAATAAATCAATTTCAATAATAAAAAATTTAGTTAGGTGCCGATTTGGAAAACCAATTCATTAAAAAGAAAAAGTTTTATTGGCTATTCGTTGAAATTGAGGTAATAATCAATGTTTTCTTTGATTAATATATCAATGGGAACATAATTGATTTTGTTTATTTTTCGGTTGAAAATCAGATGGTAACTCATATCTCTTATTGAGCAATAGGCTTGTTTTTCGGGACGTTGCGCAATCAGATATGAAACAATATCCTCTTTCAGATAAGTAATGTTTTCTTCCAGCACGTCGTAGCCAATTAGTTTGATTTCAGGGTGAGAGAGAATTTTGAAATATTTTGCCAGCCGATGCACTTTCGAGTTAAACGTTATGGCTGCTTGTATTCCCTTACATTCATCAAATATTTTCTGTAATAATTTTATGTTTCTTTCGTCGTCGTCTTCAAAAATTTCGACCGATAATAATTCAGTGGTGTCGTTCAACCGATTTTCTTCCATGTAACGCAAGAACCCTTTTTTGCGATTTTCCGTTTGAATGGCGCCGGAACTGCCTTTTCGAAAAGTATGAAGAATCAGTATTCTGCTGTTGGGTGGTAGAGATTGAAAAAGCAATTTTCCGCCAATGTATCCACTAAGGGACGAATGCTGTCCATAATAGGCGATAAAGTCGGCATCTTCTATCATGGAATCGATAAACGAAAAAGGTATATTCTTTTCTGAAAGCTGATGCGTGAACTCCAACGTTTCTTGCCTGAAAACAGGCGACATAATCACAGCATTGGGTTCATATTTCATTACTGTTTTGGCGGCTTCCACAAACGAACTGCTGTCAAACTGATTGAAATGCTCTATCAGCACTTCCACCTTGTAATTTTCAAACTCTTCGGCTGCCTGTCGAAACCCTTTTTCTATGCTTTCCCAATATTCTCCTTTTTGATAAGCGGGGAAAAGGCAAATAAACCGGTAACTTTTTTTGGAAGCCAGCGAGCGTGCCAATAAATTGGGCGAATAATTTATTTCTTCCAATACTTTATTTACTGCCTTTCGGCTTTTTTCTGAAACAATACCTCGTTGATGAAGCACACGGTCAACAGTGCCGGCTGATACACCTGCCATTCTGGCGATGTCCTTGATGCGTATTTTGCCTTTCGCTTTTTCCATATCTTTCTTTTTAATTGTTATTTTGTGTACGTGCACAAAATAAATCTGTCCAAAATTAAAATAAATTTTTGATAATGTGAAATTGTTTTGTATTTTTGCTCACAAATCAGAAAATATTTTTGAGACCATTTTTCGGTTGCATGATTTGATTTTTCTTTATGGTAACTTGAGAAATTTTGGTCTCAATTTTTAATGTCCAGAATGTTTTTTGTTTTATAATTAATTGAAGCAAAGGTAATAAAACTAATTTCAAAATATTCGTCTTCCAAATTTTTTTATCCGGATATTTTTTCGGATGAAATAAATAGCACAATAGACTAAAAATTATTTTGAAAGTGAACATAAAAGCATTAATTTTGGTCGACCAATTATATTATCAACAATTAATAAAGGAGACTGAAAAATGAGCAAAAAAATTGTAACATTTGGAGAAGTAATGCTTCGTTTGGCAACGCCGGGATACGAAAGATTCAGTCAGGCTACTCAGTTTAGCGCAACTTTTGGCGGAGGAGAAGCCAATGTGGCAGTTTCGCTGGCCAATTACGGAATGGAAACAGAGTTTGTTACACGTTTGCCCCAAAATGAAATTGCCGAATCGTGCATTATGGATTTACACAAGCACAATGTGGGTACGCATTATGTTTTACGGGGCGGCGAGCGCATGGGAATTTATTTTCTGGAAACCGGTGCAGTAGCGCGAGGAAGTAAAGTAATTTACGATCGGGCTCATTCTTCTATCGCCGAAATTCAGCCGGGCATGATAAATTGGCGGGAAGTACTGAAAGATGCCGATTGGTTTCACTGGACAGGCATTACTCCGGCCATTTCGCATGGCGCTGCCGATGTTTGCCTCGAAGCCGTAAAAGTGGCCAATGAATTGGGTGTAACGGTATCAACAGATTTGAATTTCAGAAAAAATCTTTGGAAATACGGGAAATCCGCTTCCGAAATAATGCCCGCGCTGGTGGAAGGATGTGATATTATTCTCGGAAATGAAGAAGATGCAGAAAAAGTTTTTGGTATCAAGCCGGAAAATTTTGATGTTTCCCGTACTGGTGGAGAAATTGATTCTGCCGAATTTGAATCTGTTTGTCAACAGTTAATGAAAAAATTTCCACGCGCTAAAAAAGTGATTATTACTTTGCGCGGTTCCATCAATGCCAATCACAATACATGGGGTGGTGTACTCTACAGTGATGGAAAACTATATCAATCGAAACGTTACGACATAACGCATATTGTGGACAGAGTGGGTGGCGGCGATTCTTTCATGGGCGGACTGATTTATGGCTTATTGACCTACGAAGGAAACGATCAGAAAGCGTTGGACTTTGCTGTGGCTGCTTCGTGCCTAAAACATACCATTTATGGCGATTACAACCTGGTTACCGTGAAAGAAGTGGAAGCATTGATGAGTGGAGATGAAAGCGGTAGAGTTTCCCGGTAAAATTCTTGAAATTATTGAAAATTTTAATAATTAAATACTGAATAAAATCATGCAATTCAATAAAATAGATGTACTCAAGACAATGAATGATACCGGAGTGGTGCCGGTGTTTTACCACAGCAGCCCAGAAACAGCCAAAAGTGTAGTAAAAGCTTGCTATGAAGGCGGAATCAGAGCTTTTGAATTCACCAACAGAGGAGAATTTGCTCAAGAAGTTTTTGGCGAACTGGTAAAATTTGTTCAAAAAGATTGTCCCGATATGATTATGGGTGTCGGTTCAGTAATCGATGCGCCCACAGCAGCACTGTATATTCAGATGGGAGCCAATTTTGTGGTAGGTCCTTTGTTTAATCCCGATGTGGCGAAAGTGTGCAACCGTCGTTTGGTTCCATATATGCCTGGATGCGGTTCGGTTTCCGAAATTGGATTCGCGCAGGAAGCAGGCTGCGATGTATGCAAGGTTTTTCCGGGAGAAGTTTTGGGACCGGCTTTTGTAAAAGCCCTAAAAGCGCCCCTGCCCTGGTCGAATTTGATGGTTACTGGCGGTGTAAAACCCGAAGAAAGCAATTTGAAAGGATGGTTTGATGCCGGTGTGATGTGCGTAGGCATGGGATCCAATTTGTTCCCTGCGGAAAAAATAAGGTCTTCCGATTGGGAAGCTGTTACAAACTTATGCAGAGAAACTTTACACTTGATAAAACAAATTCGGAAAGACAATAAATAACTTATTTTACAAAGAAGCTAATATCATAAAAACAAAAGAAAATGGAACAGAGAACTCAGAAAATGTCAAACTTCAGGTGGACAATTGTCACACTATTGTTTTTTGCTACCGCAATCAATTATTTGGACAGGCAGGTTCTTTCCCTGACGTGGAAGGATTTCATTGCTCCCGAATTTCATTGGACGAATACTCATTATGGCACCATTACTTCGTTATTTTCGTTGTTTTATGCCGTAGGGATGTTGTTTGCCGGTAGAATTGTAGATAAGTTAGATACCAAAAAGGGTTTTCTGTGGGCAATAGGAATATGGTCATTAGGAGCGGTTTTACATGCTTTTTGTGGAATAGCCACTTCAGGAATTATTGCAGGTAAATGGTTGGTAGGTTTTGCGGGAGCGAAGGAAGCCATTGCTTCAGTAAATAATATTTCGATGGTGCTGAATGTGAGTGTAACTTTATTCATATTTGCCCGTTTAGTGCTTGCAATCGGAGAATCGGGCAACTTTCCGGCTTCTATCAAATCGGTTGCAGAATATTTTCCAAAGAAAGACCGTGCTTTTGCCACCAGCATTTTTAATGCCGGATCGACCGTCGGAGCATTGGCTGCGCCGGTTGTTATTCCGGTTATTGCCGAAAAGTGGGGCTGGGAAATGTCATTTATCATTATCGGAGCTTTGGGTTTTATTTGGATGGGATTTTGGGCATTTTTCTATAAAAAACCCGAAGTACATCCAAAAGTAAATGAACTTGAATTGGATTACATTCATTTGGATCATGCCGATGAGGCTGCCGTGAATCCTAATGCCAATACTGAAAACGAAAAAAAGCTCAGCTTCAAACAGTGTTTTAAATTTAAACAAACATGGGCTTTTGCTTTTGGAAAATTTATGACGGACGGCGTTTGGTGGTTTTATCTTTTCTGGACTCCGGCTTACCTGAGTTCTGTTTATGGACTGAAATCTTCTGATCCAAGAAGTCAGTTGGCTATATTTGTGCTTTATGCTATTACACTGTTGTCTATTATTGGAGGCTGGCTCCCTACTTATTTTGTCGATAAGAAAGGTATGCATCCTTATGCCGGAAGAATGAGAGCCATGTTGATTTTTGCATTTTTCCCTTTATTGGCGCTTTTTGCGCAGCCATTGGGTCATATTTCTTACTGGCTACCTATTATCATCATTGGTATAGCGGGGGCAGCTCATCAATCGTGGTCGGCCAATATTTTTTCTACCGTCAGCGATATGTTTCCTAAAAGCGCTGTAGCTACAGTTACCGGCATTGGAGGGATGGCGGGGGGAATTGGATCCATGTTTATCAACAAGGCATCTGGTGCTTTGTTTGACTTTGCCGGGCAGACCCAAATGTCATTTCTGATTTTTAAGGGCGAAGAAGCGGGCTATTTTATTGTTTTTTCTTTCTGTGCAGTAGCGTATCTCATTGGTTGGGTGGTGATGAAAGCCCTGGTTCCAAAATATTCTCCCATAACTGATTTGTAAATGATTATTAAGTAAACACAAAAGAGCGCCCAGCAAAGCGCTCTTTTGTGTTTGTAATTATTGTTTTCTGTCAATGAAAAGGAAATTGGTTCTCTATAGAAATTATTCAGAATCAATGTTGGAAGAAAAGCAAAAGTCTTGCTAAACTTACTGATTGACAAATGCTACTGTGGCACAGGCTATCATGCCTGCAGTTTCGGTACGAAGCCGGCTGCTGCCCAGAGAAACAGGTTCATAACCTTCTTCAATGGCTTTTTCCACTTCGTCCGGACTAAAATCACCTTCTGGCCCAATGAGGATGGCTACTTTTGATGACTTGCGAACCAGATTTTTAAGTAATTTTTTTTCTTTTATTCTGATACAAGTGTTTGTTTCGACTTCATCGTAGCAATGAGCTATAAATTTTTGTTCGGCTGAAATTTTTTTTATTGCTTCTTCATAGCTACAAAGCGGATGCAATAGCGGAAAGTTGGCTTTTATAGATTGTTTGGACGCAGCAACTATGATTTTTTCAAGCCGCTCGGGTTTGACAATTTTTCGTTCCGAAAATCGACAAATAATTGGAGTTATTTCATGAACGCCTATTTCCGTAGCTTTTTCGATAAACCATTCGAAACGTTCTATGTTTTTGGTTGGAGCAATGGCAATATGGAGTTGATAATTCGTGTTACCTGAATCGGGAAGAATTTCCGAAATCTCAAATTCACAATGTCGACTTTCGGGTAAAGTAATAGTTGCCAGAAAACAGCCACCTTTACCATCAACCACCATGATTTTATCTCCTTTCTGTAAGCGAAGGACTTTTATGGCATGCTGCGATTCCTCTTCGGGCAATACATTGCTAAAAGTTGCATCTGGAGCATAAAATACAGTCATGGTGCGATATGAACCTTCAATTAACAAATGAGTGGGAAAATTTTAAAAACAGCCATAAAAATGTAAAAAGAGAAAAGGTTTTGATTTGTTATTTGCCGTAAATTTCTCCTTTTGCTGCCAGCAAGGTGTTTTTCATAAGCGAAACACGTGTCATAAGTCCAACCCCGCCAGGCACCGGCGTAATGTAGGATGCTTTGGTTGCCACATCATTAAAGTCGACATCTCCTTTCAGTTTGAAGCCCGATTTGGTTTCTGTTGAAGGCACTCTTGTTGTTCCAACATCGATGATTACAACGCCATCCTTTACCATGTCGGCTTTCAAAAATTCCGGTTGTCCCAGTGCAGCAACTATAATATCGGCTTCCCGGCAAATTTCTTTCAGATTTTTGGTGCGACTGTGGCATACGGTAACGGTGGCATCGCCCGGATAACCTTTTTGCATTAACAGCATGGCAGTGGGTTTGCCTACAATATTGCTTCTGCCGATGACAACGCAATTTTTCCCGCAGGTTTCAATTTGGTAACGTTTTAGCAATTCCATGATACCGGCAGGAGTAGCCGAAATATAGCAAGGCAATCCAATGGATAATCGCCCGACATTGATGGGATGGAAACCATCTACATCTTTTCGGTAATCAATGGCTTCGATAATTTTTTGTTCCGCAATATGTTTGGGCAAAGGCAATTGAACTATGAATCCATCTACGTCGGAGTCTCTATTCAGGCGGTCAACTTCTTTCAATAACCTTTCTTCGGTAACATCTTCTTCGAAGCGTATCAAAGTGGATTGAAATCCACAAGTTTCGCAATCTTTTATTTTACCGGCTACGTATGATTCACTGCCGCCGTCGTGTCCCACAATAACGACTGCCAAATGAGGTCTTTTCATGCCAGCCTCCATCATTCGTTTTACTTCTTCCGCTATTTCAGTTTTTATTTGCTCCGAAATGAGCTTACCATCCAATAGTTTGTACATGTACAGATTAATATAAAAGTATTCTTGTTTGACTATCTGAAATTTTCGTACAAAAATACCGTTTTTTGACCAATTTCAGAAAACTTGTGCCAACTATCTATGACAAATGGTTTGTTGAGTTTTGGTATCGAAATTTTTATAACTATATTCAGGAAAACTGATTTTCAGTATTTTAAATAAAAATTTTCTGTTATAACTTGGCAGAAAACTTTTTAGGGTAGCAACTTTTGTAATAATCGAAATAGAAAAATTCAAATAAAATCATAAAACAGAATGAATCACCTCCCATGAAGTTTTCATCAGGTCAGGAATACGGTCGGGAAGATAAGGCGTTACCTCAATAGGCTGATGAATAATCATTTCTATAACGCCGGGTTTAACTTTGAAACTTGTTTTTGATAATCGTTCAAAACTTCCTTTGATGGTAACAGGGACAATGGGAAGTGCCAAGTCGGCAGCAATTTGGAAAGCACCTTTTTTGAATTTTCTCATTTGTCCGTTGGAGGAGCGTGTTCCTTCAGGGAAAACAACTATGGAATTCCCCTTTTTCAGTTGTTTTTTAGCTTTTTCGATGCTGACTTTTGCAGCATGAGCATTGGAACGGTCAACGAAAATATGTCCGGCCATTTCGCTGGCCAATCCTACAAAAGGAACTTTTCGGAGTTCTTTTTTCATAATCCATTTGAACCGAACCGGAAGCCAGCCATAAATTACAAAAATATCGAACATGCTTTGATGATTGGCAGCAAAAACGTAAGATTTTCCTCTTTCGATTTTTTCCAGTCCCTTCACTTTCACTTTTATGAAGAATAGTGCGCATGTGGCTTTCGACCACCATCGCGCTGGCAAATATGAAATATTACTGTTCGGGAAAATCGGCGACAGAATAATGGTAAAGATACATGTCAGCAACGTTAAAACAATTTCAATGGGAACGCAGATAATCCATTGATATACAGAGAATAAGCAATTTTTAATTTTCATGCTGTGTAATTTTTTGAAATAAAGAAAAATCGATCAATGAATTTTAAAATCCAACGTTTTTTAGAATTTTTTATGTTGAAATAAATTATGCTAAAAAGAATTTTCACTGCAAAGATATATGTTTCCTGCACGAATAAAAAACACCATTAATTCAACAAACAATATTGCTCAATTGTTTATTTAAGCTTTATTTTACGGGCCTGACTAACAAACAGTCCACCCACTACAATCGCTATACCCATCCATTTAAGCGTGGTTAATTGTTCATTTAAAAATATCCAGGAAAAAACAGCTGTAAATACCGGTATCAGATTGGTAAAAACATTGCTGCGAGCTACTCCGATTCGTCTCACCACCCTTGCAAAAAGGACATAAGCTATTACCGAAGCGAAAATGGACAGCATAAGTAAAGCTTCAATGGAAGAACGTGTAAAATGTAAAGTTGAAAAATAGGAATAATCGGTCAATAGAGAAGTAGGAACAAAAAACATCAATCCGAAAAGGCTTTGATAAAGAATAATGTTCAAGGTGTAATACTGAATGGAAATTTTTTGCAGAACAACGGCATAACAAATGGCTGAAAAAACGGCAAAAAAGAGTAAAACTATGCCGAGTGGTTGCACATGGAAATTGCCGCTTGGTTCAAAGATAACCAGAAAAACACCGGAAAGCGACAGAATTATTCCGGCAACATTGAACCAACCTATGCGTTCTCTCAGAATCAAAAAAGCCAGCAGAGGAGAAAAAACAGGAATGGTGGAAATAATAACCGAAGCCAGCGTGGATGAAACCATCGTCAAACCGAAAGTTTCGCCAATATAATACAGGTAGGGTTCAAAAAGTGCAAGCAGCAAAAACCATTTCAAATCTTTTTTCTGAATTTTCTGAAAGCGTCCTGAAAGTAGCGAAACGAGTAACAATAGCACCGAAGCAATGATTAATCGGCAGGTTATCAGCATCATGGGACGAAAGGAAGTCAATGCTGCTTTTGTCCAGATAAATGAAAAAGCCCAAATAAGCATGGCTGCGACAATGGAAACATATAAACCCAATGATTTGAATCTTGACATATATTTACGAATCAACTTATAGTTTAAAATTTTGTTTTCTTGCTTTGACAAAGAATTTTTAATCAAATTTCAGTCAAAAATTATTGTGTATATCAAAAAAAATTATTACTTTTGCCTTCGCTTTTTGAAAGCAATATGAAATTCTTCCTTAGCTCAGTCGGTTAGAGCATCTGACTGTTAATCAGAGGGTCCTTGGTTCAAGTCCAAGAGGAAGAGCAAAACCACCGAAAAGGTGGTTTTTTTGTTTGTATGCTTTTTATCCTGCCCAACCTTCCCGATCCAGATTTCTGTAATTAATGGCTTCGGCAATATGATAAGGCAAAATTTTTTCCGAATCGTCCAAGTCGGCAATAGTTCTGGAAACTTTTAAAATTCTGTCGTAAGCGCGTGCCGACAGATTCAGTCGCTGCATGGCATTTTTCAATAATTCCAATCCTTCCTTGTCAGGTACGGCGAACATGCGTTGCAGTTTGGTAGTCATTTGCGCATTGCAGTAAACGCCATCGATATCACGAAAGCGTAGTTCCTGAATTTGACGTGCTTTGATAACCCTTTCTCGGATTTGTGCGCTGCTTTCGGCATCCCTTTTTTCGGAAAGTTTTTCAAAAGGCACGGGGACAATTTCGATGTGAATATCTATTCTGTCGAGCAGCGGTCCCGAAATACGGTTCAAATATTTCTGTACTACTCCCGGAGCGCAGACACATTCTCTTTCGGGATGGTTATAATACCCGCAAGGACATGGATTCATGGCTGCCACCAGCATAAAGCTGGCAGGATATTCAATGGTAAATTTGGCTCTCGAAATACATATTTTTCTGTCTTCCAATGGCTGTCGCAAAACTTCGAGAACAGTTCTCTTAAATTCCGGCAACTCATCCAGAAAAAGAACGCCATTGTGAGCAAGCGAAATTTCTCCGGGTTGAGGAAAAGTACCGCCGCCTACCAGCGCTACATCCGATATTGTATGATGCGGACTTCGGAAAGGTCGCTCGGAAATGAGCGATGTGTTGCTGTCGATATTACCCGCAACGGAATGAATTTTGGTTGTTTCCAGTGCTTCATGGAGAGTCAAAGGCGGTAGAATGGTAGAAATTCTTTTGGCCAGCATGGACTTTCCCGCGCCCGGAGGTCCTATCATGATAATATTGTGTCCACCTGCAGCGGCAACTTCGAGCGCTCTTTTTACATTTTCCTGTCCTTTTACTTCCGCAAAATCTACTTCGGACTGGTTTAAGTTATTGAAAAATTCTTCTCTTGTATTTACCAGCGTAGGTTCGAGTTGATTTTTCCCATTGAGAAAATCGATTACTTCCTTTAAGTTTTCCACGCCATAAACTTCCAAATTATTGACTACGGCGGCTTCACGCGCATTTTGCTTGGGCAGGATAAATCCTTTGAATTTTTCTTCTCGGGCTTTGATAGAAATGGGCAGAACACCTTTTATCGGTTGCAAACTTCCATCCAGCGACAATTCTCCCATAATGACGTAATGTTGAAGTACTTCTGGATTGATTTTTCCATCAGCTGCCAAAATGCCAATGGCCAAAGGCAGGTCGTAAGCTGAACCTTCTTTGCGAATATCGGCCGGAGCCATGTTGACCACAACTTGTTTGTGTGGCATTTTATATCCGATATAATCCAAAGCAGAAGCAATGCGTTCATGACTTTCCTTCACCGCATTGTCAGGAAGCCCTACCAGAAAGAAACGAATCCCTTGATTTACATTGACTTCAATGGTAATAATGGTGGCATTGATACCTTGAACAGCAGCTCCAAAAGTTTTTACCAGCATAAAGAATTTTTTTATGATATAGATTCAGATAATTGTTTTTTAATAGAATGACTTATTTTTTTAGTAGCTTATCTACCGAAGCAGACAGGGTAAACAACTGTTCAAAAAATACTTTTCCTTCCGATACGTGAAATTCCATCGCCAATTTTCCATTAATTCTATTGCTTTTCAGCATGTTCCAATACCATTTGCTTTCAAAATAACTGTCAGAACGAAGAAATGGATTACTCCAGTAAAGATTCCAGCCGTGTTTGTCGTACAGTCTCATTCTCGCATCGCCCCAATAAAGCGTATTGGAAATACCAAATTTTCGGTATTCAATTTCATTTCTGACAACCAAACCAGAAGGCGTAAAAGTCATGTTGTCCACGCCGCGTTCGCGCTCAAAACTCTGCAAAATACCGGCAGCAAAGATGAGTGTATCCAAATGGGTAATAGAAGTTATATCGATGCCAGCCGAAAGATGGGCCAGCAGATTGTCGCAAACGTGAAATTCGGGATTGCGTGGAGACGTATTGGCATAGTGGAACATATAGGACTGAAAATCGGCAAAAAACAAATGATGGCGTTTGTTGGCTGAAGCTCCAATAAAAAACGATTCCCGTTCAGTGGCTGTTTGGTGTCCTGTCCAATCGAGCCAGAGGTTGAAAAAAGAAGTCGGATTGGCAACTTGCCAAAAAAGTCCCTGTAAATTGGGTCGGAAATATCGAATGGAATCTTTAAAAAAGAAATCGGAATAATTGGAAAGAATATTCTGACGTGGAAAAGAGCCAGCACGAAAAAGAGTTTTTTGTGATTGGTACTGATAATAAGCTACCAAATCAATTTTTTCTATGGTTTTTTGAGAACCGGAAATGTTTAATAAATCTGCGCCTCCATGTAACGAATTATTTTTGTCCCATTCCACAGCCAGTGCGGGAATTAAATGAACACCTTTCATGGTTTGGTCGATGGTGAGGGTAGAAGAAGAAAATTCGGTGTTGTCAAAAAAATAGTTTAATCCCAATTCACCTTTTAATACTTGACCATAAAGAGAGAAAGGCAAGAATAAGCCAAGCAGAAAAAAAACACGAATTGATCGAACCATAAAATTTTTGCTTTCAAAATTAATTTTAAGCAAAAATACTGATTATCTTTTCAATTTTACCAATAGTCAACAAAAATTTATTTTTCAAAGCAGTTTTTGTCCGGTTCAAGCATCAAAATAATTTTTCTCGGGGAAAAACAGACAAATTATGGAATTTGTAAAGAGACTGTTGGGTTTAAGTATAATTGAAAACTTGGATTTTCACAATGAATTTTATTGTGCTTGACTTCAGCTTTTTATTTTCCCAAGATGATTTTTTTGATTTCGTTCAGTTTATTGAGTGCTTCAACGGGAGTTAAGTTGTTTATGTCCAGATTTTTAATCTCGTCCCTTATTTGTTCCAGCACAGGATCATCAAGTTGAAAAAAGGAAAGCTGGTAACCTTCTCTTTGTTGGGCAATTTTATCAACCGGTTTGGAAATATCGGATTGACGGTTATCCGTTTCGAGCTGTTTAAGTATTTGTTCGGCTCGTTTTACAATACTTTGAGGCATCCCTGCCATTTTAGCCACATGAATACCGAAGCTGTGTTCACTTCCGCCTCGAACCAATTTTCGGAGAAATATCACCTTGTTGTCCACTTCCTTAACCGAAACATTGAAGTTTCTCACCCGCGAAAATGATTTTTCCATTTCGTTCAGTTCGTGGTAATGCGTAGCAAAAAGCGTTTTAGCCTTGTGAGCAGGATGTTCGTGAATATATTCTACAATTGCCCAAGCAATAGAAATACCGTCATAAGTGCTTGTTCCTCTTCCCAGCTCGTCAAAAAGAACCAAACTGCGGGAGGAAAGATTGTTCAGAATACTGGCTGCTTCGCTCATCTCAACCATAAAAGTTGATTCGCCTAAAGAAATGTTATCGCTTGCTCCAACACGGGTGAAAATTTTATCTACTACGCCAATTTTGGCGCTTTCCACCGGCACGAAGCATCCCATTTGCGCCATAAGGGTAATCAAAGCCGTTTGTCGAAGCAAAGCCGATTTTCCGGACATGTTGGGACCGGTGATAATCATGATTTGCTGTCCCGAACTGTCGAGATATACATCGTTGGCAACATAACTTTCACCCAGAGGAAGTTGTTTTTCGATAACCGGATGTCTGCCTTGATGAATTTCCAAAATTTCAGATTCGTTAATTTCGGGACGGACATAATGGTTCTCTTTCGAAACTTTTGCAAAGGAAAGCAGACAATCTAACTGGGCTATCAGGTTCGAGTCGAGTTGAAGAGCCGGAATATATTCGGAAAGACTTAATACCAATTCGTTGAACAAACGGGTTTCAATGTCCGTAATTTTTTCTTCTGCTCCGAGTATTTTCTCTTCATAGTCTTTCAATTCTTCTGTAATATAACGCTCGGCATTTACCAGTGTCTGTTTACGTATCCATGTTTCGGGTACCTTCTCTTTATAAGTATTGCGAACTTCGAGGTAGTAGCCGAAAACATTGTTGAATCCTATTTTTAAGCTCGGAATGCCTGTTGCTTCGCTTTCGCGTTCCTGAATTTTTTGCAGAAAATCTTTTCCTGAGAAAGCCAGCTCTCTCAATTCATCAAGATCGGCATTAACGCCTCTTTTAATAATATCCCCGATTGATAAGTATGGGAGGATCGTTTTGAATTTCCTTTTCAATTTTTTCGGAGATAATAGAGCAGGCATTTAATTGGTCGGCAATGGTGCGCAAAGTGATATTTTCAGCGTGAGAACAAAATTGTTTTATTGGTTCTATGGCTTTGAGCGCCGTTTTCAACTGAACCACTTCTCGCGGATTAATTCTGCCGACTGCAATCTTTGACACCAAACGTTCCAAATCGCCTATCAAGGCAATGTTTTGCTCAAGGGCTTCTTTCAATTCAGGATGTTTGAAAAAGTAGTCGACTACATCCAGCCTTTCGTTGATAGATTTTACATTTTTCAGCGGGAAAGCCATCCAACGTTTCAGCAATCGGCTGCCCATTGGGCTGATGGTTTTATCCAAAACTTCGAGCAAGGTTTTTCCGCCTTCGTTGATAGCTTCAAAAAGTTCAAGATTTCTTACTGTGAATCTGTCGAGCCACACAAAACGATCTTCTTCTATTCGGGAAAGTTGGGTAATATGTCCTGTCTGTTGATGATGAGTCAGGTCGAGATAGTAAAGAATGGCGCCGGCAGCAATCACTCCGTTGGCAAGTCCTTCTACGCCGAAGCCTTTCAAACTTTTTGTTTCAAATTGTTTTAGCAGTCTGTCTTTGGCAGCATCAAGGGTGAATACCCAATCTTCGAGCGGATAGGAGTAAAATTTGGTTCCAAATAAATTTTCAAATTCCTTCTTTTTTGTACGGTCGAAAATAATTTCCTTGGGCGAAAAGCTGTTCAGCAGCTTATCAACATATTCGTTTGTTCCTTCAGCCAGCAGGAATTCTCCGGTAGAAATATCCAGGAAGGCTATACCGGCCTGATTTTTATTGAGATATACACTGGCTAAAAAATTATTTTCCTTGTGGTTGAGAATGGTGTCGTTATAAGTAACGCCGGGAGTTACCAGTTCGGTTATGCCTCTTTTTACAATTTTTTTTGTCAGTTTTGGATCTTCCAGCTGGTCGCAAATAGCTACTCTTTTTCCTGCTCTTACCAGTTTTGGAAGATAAGTGTCCAATGCATGATGAGGAAATCCTGCCAATTCCACACTTTTTGCCGATCCGTTGGCGCGACGCGTGAGGGTAATCCCCAAAATTTCAGCAGCTTCGATGGCATCACTCGAGAAAGTTTCGTAAAAATCGCCGCAACGAAACAATAAAATAGCATCGGGATGTTTTGATTTCATCTCGAAATATTGTTTCATTAAAGGCGTTTCTACAATTGGTTCAGACATATATAGATAATCTTTGCTCTCTAAATTTGAATAATTGAAGTGTAGGACTTTCCAGATGGGGAAAAATATTTCAGTGCTTGAAAAAAAGGCTGTTGATGGCAGCGGTCATTTTATCCCAGCCATATTTTTGCTTTTCTGTTTTTATATTGGGTAAAAATGTTTCTTCCCGATGATTTTGATAAAAATCAACTATGGCGTCGGCAATTTCTTTGGGTTGTCCGTTCACCACATAACCAACTTTTCCGTTCGGGATAATTTCGGCCAAGCCCCCCACATTGGTAACCAGCATGGGTTTTTCAAAGTGATAGGCAATTTGACTGACTCCACTTTGGGTAGCAGACCGATAAGGTTGTGCCACCAAATCGGCTATGCTGAAATAGTATTTTACCTCACTTTCAGGAATAAAGTTGGTTCTAAGTTCAACTCTGTTGCCCAGTCCCAAATGAGCAATCTGTTTTAAATAAGGTTCGGGATTCTCGTAAAATTCGCCGGCAACAACCAGTTGTACTTCCATATCTTTAAGTCTCTTATCTGCAAAAGCTTCCAGCAGCAAATCCAATCCTTTGTAATGACGGATAAATCCGAAAAATAAAACATAACGTTTATTTTCGGGCAAGCCCAGTTTTAAAGCAGCTTCGCTTTTCGATACAATTTTTCCGTAATGGTCGTAAACAGGATGAGGAACAACAATTTTTGGCTTATTTTTCTTGTCAAAATGTTGGATATCTTCCACTACAGAATTTGCCATAGCCAAAAAACCATCCATATTTTTTACGAAATATTGTGGCAACCACTTGTCCAATGGTGTAGGTTCATGAGGAATCATATTGTGAACCAGTCCCACCATTTTAGTTTGCGGAGAACGTGCATATTGCGCAATAGTTGCAAAACAGGGTGCTATAAAAGAAGTCCAGTAACAAAATATGACCAAATCGGGCGCTTTCTTCTTGATTTCTTTCCCAACTTTTATCCAGTTGAGAGGGTTTATCGAACTGATGCGGCGCTGAATTTTAAGGTCTTTCGGAGTTTTTTCTGATGAAAACTGAGACTTTCCCGGGAACAGGAAATTTGGGTATTGAAGAGTAAAAGTGATTATTTCTACCTCATGGCCTTCACTGGCGTATTCACGCGCCAAACGTTCGTTGAACGAAGCCAAACCCCCTCTGTAAGGATATGCTGTACCGACAATAATGATTTTCATATAAGATTTTTTCTATTTGCAAAATTACAAAATTTCCGACGAATAAAATTTCTGTTTTTTTGTAAAATACAAAACTCCTGTAACAAATTGTCATATTGGGCATTAGCATTGGAGAAGAACTAAAATTTTTTATCTTTGCAATCAAAATGCTTTATTTATAGGAAATTTAATCAGATGGAAGATAATCAGGATATTAAATTTATGAAACAAGCGCTTTCGGAAGCTCACAAAGCAGCTGAAAAAGATGAAGTTCCCATTGGTGCAGTAATAGTATGCCAGGAAAATATTATTGCACGTGCCCACAACCTCACTGAGACTTTGAATGACGTTACGGCACATGCCGAAATGCAGGCAATCACTTCAGCCGCCAATTATTTGGGAGGTAAATATTTGACCGACTGTACCATGTACGTTACCATAGAGCCTTGCGTTATGTGTGCCGGAGCGCTGAGATGGGCACAAATTAAGAAAATTGTTTACGGAGCTTCCGATGAAAAACGAGGATATTCAAAATTCGCGCCCAATGCGTTACATCCCAAAACAGAAGTGCTTCCGGGGGTGCTGGCAGAAGAATGTGCGGCGTTGATACAGGGTTTTTTTAAAAGAAAAAGGTAAAGACATTTTAAATAGTCAGCTCTATTTTTAACTTTCAAAATGTCTTTACCTTATTTTCCGCAGTATTTTCCCTCTTATAAGGCCGCTTTTATTTGCTGCATTAAGGTGTTTTTATCTATGGCTCCTGAATGTTTCCAAATCACATTTCTTTTTTTAAACAACACAAAGGTTGGAACTGCCTGTATTCCGTATTTGGCAGCCAATGCCTGATTTTTGTCCACATCCACTTTCAGCACGCGTGCCTGTCCCTGAATTTCCTTTCCCAAACTTTCAATCACGGGACTCATGGCTTTACACGGGCCACACCATGTAGCAAAAAAATCTACCAATACCGGTTTGTCTCCATTTATGATATCCTGAAAAGTTTCCATAATTTTTTTCTTTCTTGTTTCGACAGTAAAAAGAACTGCCTTCTAAAATTTCATTTTTTGTTATTGAATGTCAATCTTTCGAGCCGGTTTTACTTTGGCTTCTTCTTTCTTTGGAATAATAATTTTTAGAATTCCGCTTTCATAAACAGCCGAAATTTTTTCTGCATCTGCTGTTTCGGGTAAAATAAAAGAACGTGAAAACGACTGATAACTGAACTCGCGTTTTGTGTATTCTCCTTCCGTTTTTTCTTCGTCCAGTTTTTTGTTGGAAGAAACCGTCAGCACATCGTCGTTCATTTCGATTTTAATATCGCTTTTTGCGTAACCGGGCGCTGCCACATCAATTTCAAAAGCTTCACCACTTTGTTTGATGTTTACTGCCGGTAAAGTAGTAAGGTTCGTTGCCAGTTCCCGTTCCGTCCAGTCGGCGTCATTCCACTCGTTATCGAAATATGGGTCAAAAATTGATGGCAGTTGTTCGGTTAGTCTGTTGGTTGCCATATCTCAGCCCTCCATTATTTTAATTGGTTAAACATGTTCATTTTACAATTGAAATTGAAACAAAATAAGTACCAGAAGAAAAAATAGTCATTTTGACAATATCAACTGATTGAAAGAAGGTCATTTAGGCAGAAATACATAAAAAAATCTTATCTGAAATGAAGAACGGGTTATTTCGAGAAGCGCAACTTTTTTGAATTTCAAATCAGGGAAATTTAAAAATTAAAATGATCAAAATTTTCCGAGAGATAGCCGAATAAATATGGCCAAAAAACCGGAGGCAAATATCGAATTATTGAAATATGACAAAAAATGGATAATTTTGCAGCACTTAGATAAGAATTTTCTTGAAGAAAAAATTCAGGTGATACTACCCGAATTTATTTTTTCCAATAAAGAAGCATCAATGTCGCTGGAAGATTACATATTGCAACATTCGGACAGAGAGCCGCCCTATTTGACAAAAATCAGTCGTGATACGTATGTCAAACTTCTGAATCCCAGAATGGTTTCTGGTCATTTGCAAGGCAGAGTTCTGGCCATGTTGTGCAAAATGATTCGACCTCATACAGTGCTCGAAATCGGCACTTTCACCGGATATTCTGCTTTGTGTATTGCCGAAGCATTGAAGGAGGATGACGTTTTGCATACTGTTGAAATAGATGATGAGCTGGAAGATTTGATTCTGGAAAATTTTGCCGGTTCGGAGCATGGGCACAAAATTCAATTGCATGTAGGAAATGCGTTGGAAATTATTCCCACCATGAATGAAGTTTTCGATTTGGTGTTTATCGATGGAGATAAAAGAGAATATACCGCATATTATGAAACGGTTTTTCCGAAACTCGCTAATGGCGGTTTTATTCTTGCCGACAACACTTTGTGGAACGGGAAAGTTATTACGGAAACTAAAGCAAACGACAGACAAACGCTGGAAATCTTACGTTTCAACAATTTGATAGCGGCCGATGACAGGATAGAAAAAGTAATGTTGCCCTTGAGGGATGGATTGACGATTATCAGAAAAAAATAAATGTTATGACTTATACTTATGAGCTGGAAATGAAGGTGCGCGACTACGAGTGCGACTTGCAGGGAATTGTGAATAATGCAGTTTATCAGAATTACTTTGAGCACACGCGGCATGAATTTTTGAGGGAGAACCAACTTAGTTTTTCGGAATTGCATCAGCAAGGCATTGATGCTGTGGTTGCCCGCATCGAAATAGCATTCAAAAAATCTTTATTGCCGGGAGATGTGTTTCTTTCCAAACTTTATCTAAAAAAAGAAGGGGTCAAATATAGTTTTTATCAGGCATTATTTAAAAAGGCTGATGGATCACTTTGCGCCAGAGCAAAAGTAGATACAGTGGTAGTGGTCAATGGAAAAATGGTTTCTGCTTACGAACCTTTCGAAAAACTTTTGGCCGACAACGATGCCAAGAAAGAGAAAAAGTAAAATTTTTTTTCTCTTATCAGCAACAATTTGACTTCTCGAAGTGTTTGAAAACCAGAATAACATTTTTTATTGAAGAAACAAACAACAACCAATAACATGAGTGATTTTTTGGAAACTGAAGAAAAGATAGTTCAAATGCTCCGAACGGTATATGACCCGGAAATTCCTGTTAATATTTATGATTTGGGATTGGTTTACAGCATCGATGTAAGCGAAGACGGACATGTAGATATCGATATGACTTTGACAGCGCCCAATTGTCCGGTTGCCGATTTTATCATTGAAGATGTCCGCATGAAAGTTGAAAGTGTAGAAGGAGTAAAGGATGTGGACGTAAACATTGTGTACGAGCCGGCGTGGGACAAAAGCATGATGAGCGAAGAAGCAAAACTTGAACTTGGATTATTATAAAAAATATATTTTGAGAAAAAATCCACATACAAATATTAATTGTAGAATGATGTCATCAAAGGGAGGGCAGAAAGCATGATTTACTTTCTTTCCGATGCTCATCTGGGTTCTCGCTTGATTGAAAATTCACGTGAGCATGAACAAAAACTCGTTCGGTGGTTGGAGCAGATTCGTCGGGATGCGGAAGCCATCTACCTGCTGGGAGATATTTTTGATTTCTGGTTTGAATACAAAACTGTTGTGCCAAAAGGATTTGTTCGATTTTTGGGGAAGTTGGCCGAATTAACCGATCAAGGTATTGAAATTCATTTTTTTACTGGGAATCACGATATTTGGACCTTCGGCTATCTGGAGGAGGAAGTCGGATTGATCGTTCATCGAGAGCCTTTAACTGTACAGTTGGGCAACAAACGTTTTTATATGGCTCACGGAGACGGTTTGTACACCAATGAGCCAAAATTTCTTTTTATTAGAAAAATTTTTCACAATTCCTTTGCCCAGCGAATTTTTCAACTGGTGCCGCCCCGACTGGGACAGGCATTTGGCTATTGGTGGTCGAAAAAAAGTAGAGAGAAAGTTATTGATTTAGATAGCAAATACTTAGGTGAAGAAAATGAGCATCTTGTTATTTTTGCTAAAAATTATATTTCTACGCATGATGTAGATTTTTTGGTTTTCGGACATCGCCATATAACTCTTGATTTACAGCTGCAGCAGCAAAAAAGGGTAATAATACTCGGCGATTTTGTAGGGATTTTTTCTTATGGCGTTTTTGATGGAGAAAATTTTAGGCTCGAATATTTTGAACCAAAAGAATAAAGTTTGATTTATTCCTGTTTCGATTTGAAAGCCAACGCATACATTTTCATTTGCTTCAGCATAGCCACCAGTCCGTTGGAACGCGTTGGAGACAGATGTTCTCGCAAGCCAATTTTGTCAATACAATACAAATCGGCATTCAGAATTTCGTCCGGTGTGTGCCCAGATAAAACATGAATGAGCAGATAAACAATTCCCTTCACCAGTACAGCATCGCTATCGCCTCGAAAATAAATTTTCCCGTCTTTCATTTGCGCATCCAGCCATACACGACTCTGGCAGCCTTCAATCAGATTTTGAGGTGTTTTATATTCATTTTCGAGTGGTTCCAGCGAATTCCCCATATCGATAAGCAGCGCATATTTATCCATCCAGTCGTCAAACTGACTGAACTGTTCTATCATTTCATCCTGTAATTCGTTGATTGTCATTGTTCCTTAAAATGTATTATTTTTAAAAATTTTCAACCGTATTTTTCTTTGACTGCAAGCAGTTATTTGAGCATGTTTACAACTTTTTTAAGCGCTTCCGTAAATCGGTCGATTTCTTCTTTGGTATTGTAGAAAGCAAATGAAGCACGCACAGTTCCGGGAATGCCATACACATCCATAATGGGTTGGGCACAATGATGACCGGTTCGAACCGCTATTCCCAACTTGTCGAGCAACATGCCAATGTCGTAGGGATGAATTCCATCAACCAAAAAAGAAAGAACGGAAGATTTATTTTTGGCAGTGCCAATAATGTGAATATTTTCTATTTCTTTCAGTCGCTGTTCGGCGTATCGGAGCAGTTCGTTCTCATAAGCGGCAATCTTGTCGAGTCCGATTTGGTCAACATATCGAAGCGCTTCAGCCAAAGCTGTGGAACCAACATAATCTGGTGTCCCGGCTTCAAACTTGAACGGAAGTTCACTATAAGTTGTTTTTTCAAAAGTAACGGTAGAAATCATTTCTCCGCCACCTTGATAGGGAGGAATGGCATTCAGCCATTTTTCCTTACCATAAAGTACGCCGATACCTGTCGGGCCATAAATTTTATGTCCCGAGAAAACGTAAAAATCGGCATCCAATTCCTGTACATCAACCGCCAAATGAGGAACAGCCTGAGCTCCATCAATCAAAACAGGAATGTTTTTTTCATGAGCAATCTGAATGATTTCCTTCACCGGATTAATGGTTCCCAGCACATTGGAAACATGAGTTACCGAAACGATTCGCGTTTTTTTGTTGAGCAAAGAAGAATAGGCAGTCATATCGAGTTCTCCATTTTCGCTGACGGGAATGACGCGCAGCTTCATTGCTTTGCGTTCGCAGAGCATTTGCCACGGAACGATATTAGAATGATGTTCCATTGCCGAGATAACAACTTCGTCGCCAGCGCTACAAAATGCTTCGCCAAAGGAAAAGGCTACCAAGTTAATAGATTCTGTTGTCCCTCGCGTAAAAACAATTTCTTCTTTTTTTTCAGCATGGAGGAACTTTGCAGCAGTCAGTCGGGCAGCTTCGTGCGCTTCGGTAGCTTTCAGACTGAGATAGTGAACGCCCCGATGAATATTGGCATTCAGGTGAAAATAAGCATATTCGATTTTTTCTACCACGCAACGCGGTTTTTGGGTAGTGGCAGCATTGTCGAAATAAATCAAGTCCTTATTGTAAATTTTCTCGTTTAAAATGGGAAAATCGGCTCTGATATGTTCAATTTCTTCTTTATTCATGTATTATAAAACTACCTGAAGAGTGTTTTTGTTTTGCAAAATTACAAAAAAATGAAGAAACATTATTTCTGAAATTTTTGGGAAATGTTTTTATTAATGAATTTGAAATAATGAAGAATGAGGAAATGTGATTTTGAAGAAAAGTGAAAACAAGGTTTTGAATATGAAACGAAAATTCTGATAAATATAGCTTGTCAACATCCAATTTGTAAGTTATTCCATCAGAAAATTTCAAAAAAAACCGTAACTTCGTTGAATTAAATGTAAAAATCTCAACTCCATGAAAGTTTTATTTATTGGCGGAACAGGCATTATCAGTTCGGCATGTACGGAAGCAGCCATTGCCAAAGGTATGGAAGTTTTTCATCTGAATCGTGGAACGACCGATAAAGAAAATGTTCCGAAAGAAGTAGTAACTATTCATGCCGATATCCGCAATGGTGATGAAGCTGAAACAAAACTAAAAGGACATTATTTTGATGCTGTGGTCGATTTTATAGCTTTTGAACCGCATCACATCGTTCAGGACATTCAACTTTTCAGAGACTGCACTGCTCAATTTGTGTTTATCAGCTCTGCTTCAGCCTATCAAAAGCCACCCGAAAAATTGCCGATTACTGAAAGAACCCCTCTGTGGAATCCTTATTGGGATTATTCACAAAAGAAAATTTTGTGCGAAAAACTGTTGCAGAGTGAAGGAGAAAAATCAGGTTTTCCTTATACCATTGTTCGTCCTTCGCATACCTACAGTCAAAAGAAAGTGCCGGCCATAGGTGGTTACACGGTTTTGCATCGAATGTTGAAGGGGCAGCCGGTGGTGTTGCATGGCGATGGAACTTCTGTGTGGACATTGACCTATCATCGCGATTTTGCAGTCGGTTTAGTCGGATTGTTGGGAAACAATGCTGCCATTCACCAAGATTTTCACATCACTTCTGACGAATGGTTGACGTGGAACGGAATTTATAACATTTTGGCAAGCGAATTGGGCGTTGAGCCAAAAACGGTTCATATTCCATCGGAAATTATTGCCTTATACGATAAGGAAATGGGAGCAAATTTATTGGGAGACAAATCGCACAGCATGATTTTCGACAATTCCAAGATAAAAAAGTTTGTACCCGAATTTTGTGCCAAAACGCCTTTTAGTTCCGGAGCGGCAGAAGTCGTTCAATGGTTCAGAGAGAACACCCTGTTCAAAGGACCTGATGCTGCTGTGGAGAATTGGATGAATCGCCTGATAGAAGATTGGCAAGGGTTCAAGTCGTTTCGAAAACATTAAATGGTTAAAGTTGCTTAAACCGTAACACTCACAGTCATAAAGGCAGATTACTGTAATTTTAAGTTGCATGGAATGAGCTTTTGAAAAAAAATAATGTATTTTTGTACTCAAATTTCCTCATTTAGCTGAAAACATAAACCATCATTCTTATGAACAAAAGTTTATTTCAAAAATTGCTGCCGCATTTTGTAGCGCTCATTTTGTTTTTTTGTTTGTCGTTCTGGTATTTTTCTCCCGTTTTGGAGGGTAAGCAACTGATGGGACATGATACCCAAAGTTGGATGTATGCAGCCAAAGAGACCCTTGATTACAACCAGACCCATGATGACAAAACCTTATGGACTAACTCGATGTTTAGTGGGATGCCTAATTATCAAATTTCGATGACGCAACCCAACAACATTATCAAATATGTAGATCAACTTTTCAAATCCTTGCCTTCGCCCGTATTTTTTCTGGTACTCTATCTTTTGTGTTTTTATATTTTACTTTTAGCTTTCGGAATCAGTCCGTGGCTGGCCATCATTGGTTCGTTGGCCTTTTCCTTTGCCTCGTATAATTTTATTATTCTCTCTGTCGGCCATAATTCTAAAGCCATTACCATAGCTTATACTGCGCCACTTATTGGTAGTATTTATATGGCTTTCCGTTCAAAAAGGATGTTGGGAAGCCTGCTGACGGCACTTTTTCTGAGTTTGGCCATTTACGCCAATCATATTCAAATTCTTTATTATACACTACTCATCGTTTTGGTTTTTGGCTTGGTGGAACTGATTTTCAGCATAAAGGAGAAAAAGACAAGCGCTTATTTTAAAACGTTAGGTTTGCTGATTATAGCGGCATTGCTGGCAGTAGGAATGAATGCCACAAGTTTGCTCACCACCTACGAATACAGTCAGTACACCATGCGTGGAAAATCGACAGGACTTACCATTGATGAACAGAATGCACAACACGGACTAAACAAGGATTATATTACTCAATGGAGTTACGGAATCGATGAAACGCTGACATTGCTTATCCCGAATTTTAAGGGAGGAGCCAGCGCCGGTACACTTTCGCCGGAAAGTAAAACCGCCCAGCGACTGACAAGTTATGGAGTTCCCAATGTGGAAAGAATGATGAAAGAAATGCAACTTCCTCTGTATTGGGGCACACAGCCCGGAACAGCAGGTCCGGTGTATGTAGGAGCAATTGTCTGTTTTCTGTTTGTGTTGGGGATTTTTTTGGTGGATAAACGCACAAAATGGTGGCTATTGCCATTGATTATTCTTTCCATCATGCTTTCATGGGGAAAAAATTTTATGCCGCTTACCGACTTTTTCATCCAGTATGTTCCTCTTTACAATAATTTTCGTACGGTTTCCATGATTTTGGTAATTGCCAGTTTTGGTATGGCATTGATGGCCGTATTGGCGTTAAAGGAAGTATTTAAACCTCACGCCGATAAGACAAAACTTTTACGCCCTATTTCGATCAGTGCAGCAATAGTTGGTGGCATTTGCTTGATTTTTGCTGCTGTTCCTTCTCTGGCAGGAAATTTTGTTTCACCGGCTGATGCGCAATTTACTGGCGATTATGCTTTTTTGAAAGAAACGCTTCCTCTGGATAGACAAGCTTTACTCCGTAGCGATGCCTTGCGCTCTTTGGCTTTTGTTGTTCTCTCAGCCGGCTTGATTTGGCTCTATGCCAAAAATCTGGTTAAAAAGAATCTTACTTATGTTTTCTTGGGATGCTTGATGCTGGGAGACTTGGTGCCGGTAGCCAAAAGGTATTTAAACGATGACAACTTCACACGAAAAAGAAGCATCGAAAAGTTTGTTCAGCCATCGACTGCAGATAAAATTATTCTTCAAGACAAATCGCAGTTCAGGGTACTTGATGCTACGGTAGATATTTTCAATGATGCTTCCCCCTCATATTTCCACAAAAATATTGGTGGATATCATGCGGCAAAATTGCGTCGTTATCAGGAGTTGATCAATGTTCACCTTACAAAGGAACTCGGGCAGTTGTTTGGAGCGTTTGGAAGAGCTAAGACGATAGATGAAATTGTACCGGTGATGGATTCATTGGGCGTTTTGAACATGCTGAACATGAAATATGTGATTTACAACAAGGAAGCGCCTCCTTTAGTAAATCCTTATGCCAACGGCAATGCATGGCTGGTAAAAAACATAAGAATTGCTGAAAATGCAGATGAGGAAATGCGTTTGTTGGGAGAAATAGATACCAAAACAGAGGTAGTGGTGGATAAATCTTTTGCATCACTTTTGCCTGCCAAGATTATTCCCGATTCAACAGCTCGCATTCAACTTGTCAGCTACGAGCCGAATAACCTGATTTATAATTTCAGTTCAAAAACCGATCAGCTGGCTGTTTTTTCTGAAATTTATTACGATAAGGGTTGGAACGCATACATTAATGGCAGGAAAGTTCCCTATCTTCGTGCCAACTATCTGCTAAGAGCAATGCCTTTGAAAGCTGGTTCTTATCAAATAGAATTTAAATTTGAACCTGACTCTTACAGAATTGGCAATATAATTGCCCTTGTTTCATCGGTTTTGTTTGTGCTTTGGCTGCTGGGTTTTATTTATATCAGTTGGAAAAAATCGACTCCATCAAATGGGGAATCGAGAATAGGAGAAAACATTCAGAAAAAATGATGCAACGGAATCAATTAGACAATTTTTAGAAAAAGAACATCGGAAATGGGTAAAAAAAATAATTTTCATAGTTCACGGAGTATAAAAAACATTCACTTCACTTCAACCTTCAGCATGTCGTTGGTGCTGTTTCTGGTTGGACTGGTAATTTTGTTGCTTTTGACGGCAAGGAATCTCGGTGTAAACGTAAGAGAGAATATTAACCTTTCCATTATTTTGGATGATGAAATAAAAAACACCGAAATACAGAGGATTCAAAAATATCTGCTTTCTTCGCCTTATGCTAAATCGGTGAGATTTATTTCCAAAGAGGAAGCCTTGGAGGAACACATCGAAAGTTTGGGCGAAGATCCGCAAAAGTTTTTGGGATACAATCCTTTACTGGCTTCTTTTGAAGTGAAACTGAAAGCCGAATATGCTAACAATGACAGCGTTGAAATGATTGAATCGAAATTAAAAAAATTTGAACACATCAATCGCATTGCCTATCAGAGAGATATGGTCGACTTGGTAAATCAGAATATTCAGAAATTGAGTTACATACTGCTCGGAATAGCTTTGGTATTGTTGTTTGTTTCTATGGCATTGATAAACAACACCATTCGACTTCTTATTTATTCCAATCGTTTTCTTATCAACACCATGAAGCTGGTTGGGGCCACTTGGTGGTTTATCCGTTGGCCTTACATAAAGCAGGGAATGATTAATGGATTGGTGGCTTCCCTTCTTTCGCTTATATATTTAGCAGCTACGATTTATTATGTTCAATATGAATTTGGTATTACGGGAATGGTTATCCCTTTTGGCACCGCTGCAATGGTATCGGTCATTATTTTGTTTTTGGGAGTTGCCCTTACAGGTATTTCTTCCTATTTGGCGGTAGGTCGATATTTACGCATGGACACCAATAATATGTATTTTGTATAATATTTTCCGTGTTTCACCTGTTAACTGAAAAGTACTATGAAAGAGCTCACTTTAATAACCCCGACTTTTCTTTTTTCGGCTGTTTCACTTATTTTGCTGGCTTATACCAATCGTTTTCTGTCGTATGCCCAGTTGGTGCGAACGTTGAAAGATCGCTACATGGAAGATCACTCGGCAGTTACGCGAGCTCAGATTATGAATCTTCGTAAAAGGCTCTCACTCACACGGATGATGCAATGGTTTGGCGTGGCCAGTTTGTTGCTATGCGTGGCCACCATGTTCCTTATTTATGTCGGTTTTCAAACCGTTTCAGCCTATGTTTTCGCTGTTGCGCTTTTTTTACTGATTATCTCCCTTTTCCTCTCTGTTTGGGAAATACAGATTTCTACCGGCTCGCTGGAAATTTATCTGAAGGAGATGGAAAATGAAGAAATACAGGAAAAGGAGAAAAATCAAAATTAAAAAAATGAAAACAAATTTTGGATTTATCCGTGTTGCAGCTGCAGTTCCCGAACTGAGAGTTTCGGATGCTTCGTTTAATGCTGCAAAAATCATAGAACTGATGCATGCTGCCGAAGAAAAACGGGCGCAAGTGGTTTGTTTTCCCGAGTTGTGCATCAGCGGTTACACTTGTGCTGATTTGTTTTTTCAGCAACAGTTGCAGGAAGAAGTTTTGAAAGCCTTGTCCGAAATTCAGATGGCAACCCTGTCGGTTTCCTGTGCCGTTATTGTCGGCGCTCCGCTTCGTTTTCGCAATCGGCTTTTCAATACGGCGGTCGTTTTACAAAAAGGGCGGATCATTGGTATTGTACCTAAAACTTTTTTACCCAATCATGGCGAATTTTATGAAAAACGCTGGTTTGCTTCGGGGAAAAATCTTCGTGGACAATCCATTGTTTGTAATGAACAGGAAGTGCCTTTTGGTAGCGATTTGATATTTTCAACGCTTTCTTTTTCTTTTGGAATCGAAATTTGCGAAGATTTATGGGCACCGCTTCCTCCCAGTACAGAATTGTGCATGTCAGGAGCAGAAATTATTTTCAATCCTTCTGCCAGCAATGAACTGATAGGTAAACACGAATATCGACTTCAACTTATTGAACAACAGTCGGCTCGCTGTCACGCCGGATATGTTTATTCTTCTGCAGGTATGTATGAATCGACTACCGATTTGGTCTTTTCGGGAAGTGCCATAATTGCAGAAAACGGGAAAATTCTCGACACATCTAAGAGATTTTCTCTTGATTCACAAATGATTTACAGCGAAATAGATGTTGATAGAATACGTTTCGAAAGAATGCACAACAGTAATTTCAGCATGGATGCGTTACAACAGACTTACAGGAAAATTGAAATGCTGGAGCAGCCTCTCGAACTGAAAGATATTAAAAGAATGGTTTCAGCTTATCCGTTTGTTCCGCCGATAGAGAAAAGGGAAGAAAGTTGTGGTGAAATTTTTGCCATTCAAACGGCAGGTTTGGCGAAACGTTGGCAGCATACACAAGCCAAATCGCTGATAGTGGGAATTTCCGGAGGTCTCGATTCTACGCTTGCCTTGCTGGTATGTGTTAGAACTGCCGACAAATTGAACTTCAGCAGAAACAGCATTATTGGTGTAACCATGCCCGGTTTTGGCACTACTGACCGAACGTATGGCAATGCACTGAACCTGATGAATTCGTTGGGAGTAACCGGTTTGGAAATTTCCATTAAGGAAGCTTGTCTGCAACATTTCAAAGACATTGGACACGACCCGAATATCCACGATGTGATTTTTGAGAATACACAGGCACGTGAACGCACGCAAATTCTGATGGATTTGGCAAATAAATACGAAGGATTGGTGATTGGAACCGGCGACCTTTCCGAATTGGCTTTGGGCTGGGCAACCTACAATGGCGATCACATGTCGATGTATGGTGTAAACAGCGGTATTCCCAAAACTTTGGTTCGTTATTTGGTGGAATACTTGGCACAAAGCATGGAAGAAAAAACCAAAAACATTTTGGAAGATATACTGAATACTCCTGTTAGTCCCGAGCTGTTGCCTGCTGATGAGAAGGGAGAAATTCATCAAAAAACGGAAGATTTGGTTGGCCCTTACGATTTGCACGATTTTTTTCTATATTATTTTGTTCGTTTTGGCTTCAGTCCGCAGAAAATTCTTTTTCTGGCGCAGAAAGCTTTTACCGATAAGTATACGGAAGTAACCATACGAAAATGGTTAAAAGTTTTCTTACGACGTTTTTATGCTCAACAATTCAAACGTTCCTGCTTGCCCGATGGTCCAAAAGTCGGCTCCATCAATCTTTCGCCGCGCGGCGATTGGCGAATGCCGAGCGATGCCTGTTTTCATTGGGACGATATTATTTGATTTAAAAGAACCACTGTTACATTTTAAAAATTTTGAGATTCATGTTGTTATTTTTTGAAAGAGTAATTCTGGGAAACCGGCTGTCCGATTGGGGAATTTCTTTGCTGATAATTTTGGGCGCATTTTTACTGAATAAGGGTATTTCGCTTTTCAACAAAAATGTAATTCAGAAAATTACGGCCAAAAGTAGAAATCGGCTGGACGATATATTGGTTAAAACACTTGAGGCTCCAGTTTTACTGGGTATTGCTTTGATTGCCATTTGGGTCGCTGCTCGCCGTCTCGATTTGGGTGCACAGGTTGACAGAGTCATTTATCGCGCTTATCAGATACTGACGGTTTTGAATATAACCTGGTTTTTGGTAAAATTAACCAGTGCGCTGATAAATGAATATCTTCTGCCGCTTTCAAAGGAAGAGGAAAGCAACAGGCGGCTCGATGAAAGCATGATCAGAATTTTACGTCGTATTTTACTGGGTATTATTTGGGCTATCGGTATTGTCATGGCGTTGAACAATGCGGGAGTAAACGTGGGTGCTCTGCTGGCCAGTTTGGGAATTGGCGGTTTGGCGGTTGCTTTGGCAGCACAGGATACGTTGAAAAATTTTCTTGGCGGACTTACCATTTTCATGGATCGTCCTTTTCGCATAGGCGATCGTATCATTACCGGAGGTTTTGACGGAACAGTGGAAGATGTTGGTATTCGTAGCACCAGAATCAGAAACTTCGACAAAAGAATCATTACAATTCCTAATTATAAAATTGTGGATGCTGCTATCGAAAATGTTTCCATTGAACCCATGCGGCGGGTGGTACTGAAAATAGGGCTTACTTATGACACTTCTCCTGAAAAGATGAAAGAGGCTATTTCCATACTGAAGAATATGCCAAAAAAAGTTTTGGAAATCGACTCAAATGAAGTGAACGCTTATTTTACCGATTTCTCTGAATCGGCATTAATCATCACCTATATTTATTTTATTAAAAAGGAAGCTGACATAATGAACACAATTTCAAAAGTCAATACTGAAATTTTGGATCAATTCAATGCAGCCGGTTTAGACTTTGCTTTCCCAACCCGTACGGTTTATATCGAAAATCAAAACTGATGAAAACAAGAAACTCATCCGGATTTTTATTTTTCAAGGTTTTATGTTTTATTTTACGATCCGATAAAGATTCCCCGGAAAACATTTTACCAGTCCTTTAAATTCCATTTCCAGCAGTTTGGAAGAGGTTTTGCTGAATGGTTTTGACAACATTATTGCCAATTCATTCACCTGCAGTCCGTCGGGATGTTGACGAAGCAAAGAAACGATTTCCCTTTCTTCTTCAGAAAGGTCAAAATTTAAAAATGTTTGAGGAACATCTGTTACAGCTTCATTTTGTTTTTCCCAATTCATAAAAGTTATCAGATCTTCTGCCGATTCTATCAGCGAAGCCTGATTTGTCTTAATCAGCTTGTTGCATCCTTTGGACCATTCGTCTGTTGTGCGACCGGGGAATGCAAATACATCGCGGTTGTAGTCATTGGCCAATTCGGCAGTAATCAGCGCTCCTCCCTTAACTCCCGATTCTACTATCACCAAAGCATCACATAATCCGGCAATAATCCTGTTTCGCATTACGAAATTTTGCCGGTCAGGATTGGTTTCACTGAGAAATTCTGTTACCAAAGCACCGTTCGTTAACATTTTTATGGCTGTGGACCGATGTACGGAAGGATAAATTCTGTCCAAGCCATGCCCCAACACGCCAATGGTCGGCAAATTGTTGTCGAGAGCTGCTTTGTGAGCGCTGATATCTATACCGTAAGCCAGTCCGCTGACAATAGTAAGTTGTGAAATCATTGCCGACAAATCGGAAACCAGTTTTGCCGAATTTTCTTTACCGATTTGCGTGGCGCTTCGGGTTCCTACAATTCCTACAAATTTTCCTTCGTTTAAATTGCATTTCCCCTTACAGTAAATCATTATGGGCGAATCGGGACATTCCTTCAAGCGATAGGGGTAGTCTCGGTCGGTGAAATAAATAGGTAAAATATTATTTTTCAGTACGAATTCCACTTCTTTTTCTGCTCGCAACATTACATTCTGAGAAACAATTTCTTCGGCCAATACCTCGCCTATGCCGGGAATTTTGGACAAGTGCTGTTTTTTCTCGCGAAAAACACCTTCCACACTTCCAACGTAGGCAATTAAATTTTTTGCAAGAATATTGCCGATGCCATGAATTTGAGTGATAGCTATTTTATATTTCAATAACTCATCCATTATTTTCTTTTTTATTGTCCGGAGAGTTGATATCTTTCATTTTATAGAGCAAAACCGACGTAAACAGAAATCCGGCAATAATCCCTGCTATATCGAACAACCAATCGAGCCATTCTGCCGAACGTGGACGAAAAACCGAACTTTGTAATAATTCGATTGTCCCTCCAATCAAGATGGGTAATATCAGACTTGTGAGGATGAAAGAAATTTTGGAAGTAAGTACGACATTATCATTGTGGAAATCATATACCAATACCGATGAAAAAAATGCATACATCAGAAAATGTACAACCTTATCGGCGTGCCGAAATGTGGGGATATCTTTAAATGTTGATGGACTGGCAAACGACAAATATAAAATTATGAGCAATGCCAGTAAAGATTTCCAATATTTGATAATAAACATTTTTATTTTTACCGTATGTGGCATAAAGCAATAATAGTTTGTCAAGCAATAAATAATTAAATGTAAAGTTTCACCACATTGTTGATGTTTTTTCCTCATTGTGAAGTGAAGCGTAGTGAAACAAAACAATGTGAAAAAAAGCATCCGAATGAAAACTTGATTAATTTTGAAAAATTAAAAACAAAAAAATATGCAACAAGTTTACCATCTGAATGCAGAGACAAATATACACATTCGCCGCCCAATTAAAGAAAGTTCTTTGACAAATTTTCAATTAGCCTAAACCTTTTATACTTCTCCTGCTACCATGAGCAAGTGGAAAAACGGGGAAACGAATGAAGACAAAAGCTCACGTCCTCATCAGATCGTATATGTTTTAAATGAGCTGGAAGAAGTCAGCAAAGCCAATTATATTGAACGACTTATACAACCCAATACACCAAAAACGAATGGAATGGTGGAAAGAGCCAACGGAATAATTAAAAAGGAAACCATTATTAAAGAGAATTACGCAAATATTTATATTGAGCATAGTCAAAATAAAGAAAAAATGAATGAGGCTTTGATGACTTTTCTCGTATAATATATGCTTTATAGAAGACATGGCGAGAAAAGAGTTGGGCGTAAAAACCCCTTTTCCGGCTGTAGAAAAATGGTTTATGCTAAAACCTGAAATTCTTAAGCAAAATCTTGGCATATTTAAAAACAAAATTTCATGTTTACAACCGAATAAAAATCTAAGTTTTTATAAACAACCTTGTGAAACTTGACAAGTACAAATTATTTAATATTTTTGGAAATTTGATTTTGTTTTTGAAGTAATATGAAAATCTCATGGATATGAAATAAATATATTTAATTGTTTTCAACAATTCGCAATCGTTTGCAATGATTTTTATGCAAATATCATAAATTTGCGATACTTTTTATAAATTCCATTATTATATTTGAAACGTCAAAAAAAAATATTCACTTTTAAAACTTAAATGTCATGAAAAAATTAATTACGTTTTTTGCAGCCATTTTGTTGGCAAATTTTTGGGCGTATTCAGCAGATTTAACGGTAACAGGTAATTTTCCTAATAATGATTGGAATAACAATGCTTTAGATTACAAAATGACAGAAATCGGTACATCGGGCGTTTATATGCTTGAAAAAACGCTTCCAGCAGGATCTTATGAATATAAAGTCTTTTATTCCGGGACTTGGTCCGGACCCGGGTCAGGTGATAATCGGAAATTCACGTTAAGTGAAGAAAAAACAGTGAAGTTTTATGCAAAAGAAAATAGTTCTATTATTTATTTTTTCTGCGATGCTCAGCAATTGTATGTAATTGGTTCAACTGTTGGAGGTTGGGATACAGATCACATGAAATTAATGACCAATTCTGCCACTGATGCTACATATACAGGTGATGTAGTAACGGGGGAATATAAAATTGTTAGCTTGGATAAAAATAATGCTATTGTTTGGAATGATATTACTCCTTCTAATCAATCGGTTTCAAGTTCTGGAAATTACACCATCAAATTGGATTTTGAAACTTTTACAGTTTCTGCTACCCTGAATGGAGAACCCGTACCATCACTACAAACACTATCAAATTCCTACATTTTTGTAGGACAGGATCCCAACACAGCCACATGGTACAATGGAAGTGCAACCTATCAATCAGAAAATTTCAATGGAAAAAATTTAGGCTCGATTACTTCGACTCTTTATATTGGTGGAGAAATCACTACTACTCCGGTTATGGATGGAGTAACCGTTAAAATGTATTATCAAATAGATGATTTAGATGTAAAAGAAATAACTATTCCTTGGAATTCAAACGATGATGGTATGAATTCAACAAAATGGAAATGTACTGAGGGTACCAATGTTTTTTCTGGATATACCTTGACCAAAGGGACAACCTATAATTTAAATGTTTGGTTTAATGCTACTGACGGTAGTGTCACATTATGGGATAGTAATTATGGTCAAAATTATGTCGCTACTTTTACTTATGATATTGGAACAAAGTTAGTTTCACCACAAGAGGATATCTTAATTCAATGTGATCAACAGCAGATAAAAGTGAATTTTGAAGGCAATGCCCAAATTAAATTGTATTCTGTCACTGGTCAATTACTTACCTCTAAAAATTGTGAAAATGAATTTACACAACAAGTTAAACCAGGTATTTATTTACTTCAATTGAACGGGAAATCCCATAAAATAGTAGTTCGTTAAAAAATTGTCTTCAATTTTAAAAAGTTTTTTGTTTTATTCGGTTTTTTCATCGGTTGGAAATTTTGTCCAGCCGATGTTTTTTATTTTTATGAGTGGCAATAAAAAAGCAGTTACTTGAAAACTCACCTGCAAAAACATGTGTTTAAGCAAAGATATTTGTCAATCTAAAGAGAAAGAATTTAATATCGACAACTCCTCTCAAAGAAGCTCTAAAGGATTTAATTTTAGCATTGAAACTTTCAGCAGAAGCATTTGTACTTCTAATGATAAAGAAGTTTAGAATTTCTTGGTTATGTTCATAGACTGTAACGACAATAGTATTAAAAGACTTGAATTGGCTTTCAGCCACATTGTTGTACCATTTAGCCAGTGAAAGTCTTGCAGCGGTCTTGATTTTTATTTTTCAGGCTTTTGGAAATACTTCGATTTTCATGTAATTTTGCAAAGATAAAACCTGTTACCTAAATATTAAAATTTGTTTTAAAATTTCATCTTTATGAGAAAATATATTTTTCTAAGTGCATTGGCTGTCGTGTTGGTTTCTTGTTCAAGTGTACTTATCACCGGCAGAAAACAGTTGAATTTTGTTCCCGATGCCGAAATTCTTTCCATGAGTAGTCAGAGTTATAAACAATTTATTGATTCTGTCCCTCTGTCAACCAACAAAACCAATACCGCATTAGTGAAAAAAGTTGGTAAAAATATTTCAGCTGCAGTAGAAGAGTATCTGAGAAACAATGGTTTGTCATCCGAAATAAGCAATCTTTCATGGGAATTCAATTTGGTAAAAGATACCTCAAAAAATGCTTTTTGTATGCCCGGAGGAAAGGTTGTGGTGTTTGAGGGAATTTTACCAATCACAAAAAATGAAGACGGGTTGGCTGTAGTTATGGGGCACGAAATTGCTCACGCTATTGCCAAGCACAGCAATGAACGTCTCAGCCAGCAAATGGTAGCCCAATTTGGTGCACAGCTTACCGACCTTTTACTTTCCAATAAATCCGAAATTACCAGAGCCGGTATCAATACGCTCTACGGCATTGGTGTTCAATACGGAGTTATGCTTCCCTATTCGAGAAAGCAGGAATATGAAGCCGATCGACTTGGGTTGATTTTCTTGGCTATGGCCGGCTATAATCCTCAGGAATCGGTTGCTTTCTGGCAAAGAATGGCTGCTTCTTCTTCGGGGAGTTACATAGAATTTCTGAGTACGCACCCTTCTGACGAAAATAGAATCAAAAAACTGCAGGAGTCCTTGCCTGAAGCCATGAAGTATTACAAAAAATGATTATGAATCCGAAACCTCTTCGCAATGCCGGCGAAATAAATAATTCGTCGGTATTGCTGTGTCATAGGATTTCAGAAAATAATTGTTTTTTGGTTATAGTCAGATATAATGAATGCACTTTTGTGCTGCAGCCTTTTTTTTGAAAGTTTCTAAAAAATTAAAACGTGTATCATGAAAAAAGTTTTTCCTCTATTGTTTCTGTTTTTCTCTTCTTCGTTTCTTAACGCTCAAACTTCCAGTTTACTCAACGGCAATATTATTGGTACCCGTGAATCGGTTGATTACACCACCAATCAAAGTTCAACTACAGTGAACACGATTCGAAATGTTTTCGACAACGATTTCAATACGTTTTTTGCTTCTTACGAGCGCAGTGGAACATGGGTCGGGCTGGATTTGGGAGCCAAACATGTAATTACCAAGATTGGTTATTCACCCAGAATTTCTTACTCAGCTAGAGTACAACTGGCACTAATTGAAGGAGCCAATTCTCCCGACTTTTCCGATGCCGTTCCGTTGTATTTGATTCCCAATGCCGCTGCAGAAAATGTAATGACTTATGCAGACGTCAATTGTTCACGCGGTTTTCGTTATGTGCGCTATGTTTCTCCTTCGGATGTACGTTGTAATTTAGCGGAATTGCAGTTTTATGGCTATGAAAGCGAAGGGACGAACACAAAATTTTATCAGGTAACTAATTTGCCAACTGTTTCCATTCATACAGAAAACAGTCAGGATGTTGTTTCAAAAGATGTTTACTTAAAAGGAATTGTTAATTTTATTTCTGATAATGGCAATACCATCTACACCGACAGTACTTCAATCAAAGGAAGAGGAAACGCCAGTTGGAATTTTCCAAAAAAACCCTACAAATTAAAATTATACAATAAGGTTAATTTATTGGGAATGCCGGCAAAAGCAAAAGAATGGACGCTTATCAATAATTATGGCGACAAAACGCTAATGCGGAATATGTTGGCTTTCAAAGTCAGTAAAATGCTCGACATGCCTTATACTCCTGCAGGGACGTGCGTGGATGTGATTTTGAATGGTGAATACAAAGGAACTTATCAACTTTGTGATCAGATAGAAGTTCAGAAAAACAGGGTAAATATTACCGAAATGGAACCAACAGATATTGCTTTGCCCAATCTTTCGGGAGGTTATTTATTGGAAGTTGATGCTTATGCTTATACTGAAATTTCCTGGTTTAATTCTACCAGAGGTAATCCTGTTACCATTCATTCTCCCGATGATGATGAAATTGTTCCGCAACAGACACAGTATATTACGGACTTTTTTAACACTATGGAACAGGAAGTTTATGGAAGAGACTTTGCAAATGACAATGCTTCTTTCCGAAAACATCTCGATACAAAAACTTTTTTGAAAAATCTTCTTATTGGAGAATTTTGCGGAAATACTGACACGTATTGGAGTACGTACATGTATAAACAGCGGAATAATGACACTTTATATACTGGTCCGATTTGGGATTATGACTTGTCCTTTGAAAACGACAACAGAACCTATCCCATAAATAATCTGACTGATTTTATTTATCGTACAAACGGTTCTGCTGCTGGTAATATGCGCACTTTTGTAGATAATGTACTAGCCAGCAATGCTTCAAAAAGAGAATTGTATAATTATTGGAATGGAGTAAGATCGGAAAAATTGACTCAACAATCAATGATTTCGTTAGTAGATAGTTTAGCAACTTTGCTGGACAGTTCTCAAAAGTTGAATTTTATCCGCTGGCCAATATTGAATACGCTTGTTCATCAAAATCCAGAGATATGGGGCTCTTATCAAAATGAAGTGAACAATGTGAAAAATTATATCAGTGGAAGATTGACGTGGATGGACTCAAAGCTGCTATCTCTGTATCCTGGCCCTCAGGCAACCGAGAATCCGACAATAGGCAAATTATTTGTTGAGCATGACAAGGTACTTATTCAAGGATATGACCATCCGTTGATATATAAAATATTTTCCATTAATGGACAAATTATTAGTATGGGTTCTTTGCCTGCTGGACAAGAAGCTTCGGAATCTTTGCATACAGGAATTTTTGTTGTGCAACTTCAGGACTTGCTGACTAAGGAAAAGAGTAGCCAGAAGGTATTTATTTCAGACAATTGAAAAGTTACCGGAACGCTTTTTTAGAGTTTAGAAAGATATAAAGCAGGTTTATTGAAATTTGTTGGAATGTTATAAAATAAAAAGAGAGTGTTCGTTTTGAACGCTCTCTTGTGTATAGTTATTAAATCTAAATCAAATCTATGGGAGTGAAATTTTTTTCTATTCCTTATTGTAACCCCATTTCAAATAAACGGCACCCCATGTAAATCCTGCTCCAAAAGCTGTAAGAATGATATTGTCACCTTTTTTGAATTTCTTCTCTGATTCCCACATACACAAAGGAATGCTGGCAGCAGACGTGTTTCCGTAGCGATTAATGTTAACAATAACTTTATCGTATTCCAATCCCACACGTTGGGCGACGGCGTCGATAATGCGCAAGTTGGCTTGGTGGGGAATTAGCCATGCAATATCGTCTTTTGTAAGTTGATTTCTTTCAAGAATTTTCACTGTGGCATCCGACATATCGGAAACTGCATGTTTGAAAACAAACTGACCTTCCTGATAAATATAGTGCATGCGTTTGTCGACAGTTTCGTGAGAAGCAGGATGAACCGAACCTCCGGCCTTTAAATTAAGGTGAGTGATGCCAACTCCATCAGTAAACAATATAGAATCGATTATTCCAACTTCTTCTGTTGTTGGTTCCACTAAAACAGCGCCGGCAGCATCTCCAAAAAGCGGAGCAGTTGCTCTGTCTTCGTAATTAGTTATGGATGACATTTTTTCGGCTCCAATAACCAAAATTTTCTTAAATCTTCCGGATTCGATTAAACCAGTAGCAGTGGTTAAACCCACGATAAATCCTGCACAGGCGGCCTGAATATCAAAAGCAACGGCGTTTTTAATTCCAACATTCTGAGTAACCATTGCTGCACACGAGGGAAAAATATAATCAGGCGTTGTTGTTGCGCAAATGACTAAATCGATTTCTTCCGGATTGGCTCCCGACTTTGCCAACAAATCTTCGACAGCTTTGGATGCCATGAAGGATGTTCCAAGTTCTTTGTCCTTTAAAATACGACGTTCCTTGATGCCTACACGAGTGGTAATCCATTCGTCACTGGTATCCATCATGTTGCTCAGTTCTTCATTGGTAAGGACATAATCGGGTACATAACCTCCTATACCGGTGATAACTGCATTTATTTTAGACATATTGAAAATATATTAATAAATAATCAAGCCCAAAGCAGAATTTCTTCCTCAGGGCCCAATTATTTTATATATTACGATTTTTATAATTTTTCAAAATTTAATGCTTTAATTTAAGCATTAGCCAGCTTTTCGATAGCCAGTTTTCCTCTATAATAACCACATTCGCCACAAACAGTGTGGTAAATATATGTTGCACCACAATTGGAACAAATTGCCAGTGTTGGAAGTTTGGCCTTATCGTGGGTTCTTCTTTTTGCGGTTCTCTGATTCGAGTGTTTTCTCTTAGGATGTGCCATTTTATTTTATTATTTAATTGTCAATATTCTGTAAGTTGTCAAAATCTAAATCGATGAACTGGTTGTGTGTAGAAAAATCGTCTTCTTCCATTTCATCCAGTCCAAGCGTTGTGTCGTCATTTTCTTCATCGTTTCCTTTGGATGAAGGCAAATGTTTTTTGAGCTTGTTTATCATGCTTTTGTCGCATTCACCGGGAGCATGCACATGCTTCACCGGAATGTTTAAAACAATAAATTCGTATAAAAACCAAGCAACATTTATTGCGCCTTCCGCTTCAGGAACAATCACTATATCGTTTTCTTCTGAAAATTTGCTTCCAAATTTTACGTCCAGACTTTCTTTGTAATGTATTTGCTGATTCATGTCTTCCAGACAACGTGTACAAGGCAAGATTACAAATCCGTTGAGGTCGAAATCCAGCTTATAAGTCGATGCCTTTTTCTGAACCGTTACTTTTGCCTGAACATTTCCACGCTGAACTTCCGGACTATCAATTTTTTTAAAGTAAACATCGTCCAAATCAAATTCATAAATGCGTTTCTCGTTGGTGATGTCCTTCAGTACAATGTTGTAAAGTTCAAATTTCGACATGTTACATAAAACTTAAAAAAGCGGTACAAAGGTATAAAATTCTATGCTATTTTGAAAAATTTTCCGTTTATTTTTCTCAATTTTATAAACTGTTACTTCATTTGTGCCTTATTTGTGCTTCTTTCACGCTTTCAGCACAATACGAAAAGTTGTTCCTTTGTTGATTTCCGATTGCTTGACAAAAATTTTCCCCTTGTGATATTCTTCAACTATTCTTTTAGCCAGTGAAAGTCCCAATCCCCAGCCTCTTTGTTTGGTAGTAAACCCTGCAGTAAATACTGCTTTGAATTTTCCTTTGTCAATTCCTTTTCCTGTATCCTTAATGTCAATAATATATTCGTTTGATTTTTTCTGAACAAAAATATCGATAAAACCATTGCCATTCATGGCATCAATCGCATTTTTACACAGATTCTCAATTACCCATTCAAAAAGTGGAACATTCAGGTGAATAGCATCATCTTCTGAAGTTTCGAAATGGCATTTTATCAATACTTTTTGTGACGAACGTCGGCTCATGTATTGAATGGCATTTGATAGCGTTTCATTTAATTTAACCAGTTGCAAATCGGGTGTCGAACCAATTTTGGAAAACCTTTCGGCAATAATCCGTAGGCGGTTTACATCTTTTCCCATTTCGTCGAGCAGTTTGTCTTGATGGCGACTTTTCAGCAAGTCGAGCCAAGCCAATAAGGAAGAAATAGGAGTTCCCAGTTGATGGGCGGTTTCTTTGGAAAGTCCAACCCATACCTGATTTTGTTCTGCTTTTTTTGTTCCTGAAAATGCAAGATAACCTATCAGTAAAAATATAAAAATGACTCCGAGTTGAATGTATGGAAAATATCTTAATTGTTTGAGCAACAATGAATCATCATAGTAAATATGTTGAAGTGTATTGTCGATTCTGACTTCAATGTGTGAATTTTTCCTTTTCAATCGCTCTATTTCTTTCTGGTAAAATTTATCAACGCCCGACGATGGTTCCTTGACATTCAGGGATGAAATCAAGTTGTCATTTTCGTCGGTCATAATAACGGGAATAGTAGTGTTTCCGGCGATAATTTCTGAAAAAAAATTAATATCGGTATTTTCGCCTGCCAAAATAACTTGTCGCATAGCGCCAGCCCAAATTTCCATTTTTTTATGTTCTTCCACC
>Ga0208826_1000355_pt1 | contig 49356 bp, 38 predicted proteins | sample AD_UKC115_MetaG_FD_184451 | JGI IMG/M metagenome (GOLD analysis project Ga0208826, IMG submission 184451) | Active sludge microbial communities of municipal wastewater-treating anaerobic digesters from Hong Kong - AD_UKC115_MetaG (SPAdes)... | ecosystem: Engineered > Bioreactor > Anaerobic >... | reverse complement strand
TAGAAGAAGAACTTAATGACGCTTCTTGTATGTGCTTTACAGGAAGAATTAGTAGAACAGTTAACAGTTTATCTGGCTTTTCAGATCTTGTAAGTATTAATATTTCAGAAACTTCTCAAATTAATGCAGTTATGTCGTTAATTAAAAATGATTTTGAAAATAATAAAATTAAAGAAGAAGAATTACTAAACATTGTTAGAAATAGACTTGAAGAGTACGATATTAATAATGATACTATAGAATTTTATTTAAGTATTTTCTCTGAAATGTACCTTGAATAAATTAAAATTGACTAAAAAATCAAATTATTTGTATTTAATGTAAATACAAAGTAATGGAAACTTTAAATTACGATCAATTAATGAATCTTCCTGAAGATTTTGATTACAGTAAAGTAATTAAGATTGATATTGTTGGATATAAATTAAAAAGTTTAAATGAATTAAATTTAGGAAGATTCATTAATTTAAAAATATTATACTGTGATGATAATAATTTAAATAATCTTGATGGAATTTCTAATTGTACTTCTTTACAAGAATTACATTGCAGTTTTAATAAATTAACTAATCTCAATTGTCTTTCCAATTGTAGCTCATTAAAAATATTAAATTGTTGGTTTAATCAAATAGATAATCTTGACCTTTCTAATTGTACTTCTTTACAAATATTAATTTGTTGGGATAATAATTTAAGTAATCTTGATAGTATTGCTAATTGTACTTCTTTACAAGCATTATGTTGTACCAATAATAAATTAAGTAATCTTGATTTCCTTTCTAATTGTACTTCTTTACAAGAATTGGATTGCAGTGCTAATAAATTAAGTAATCTTGATGTTCTTTCTAATTGTACTTCTTTACAAGAATTGGATTGTAAATATAATCAATTAAGTAATCTTGATGTTCTTTCTAATTGTACTTCTTTACAAATATTACATTGCGATCATAATCAATTGGAAAATCTTAATGGTCTTTCTAATTGTACTTCTTTACAGGTATTAAATTGTAATCATAATTTCTTAAGTAATCTTGATTGTATTTCTAATTGTACTTCTTTACAAAAATTAATGTGTATTAATAATGATTTAACTAATCTTGACTGTCTTTCTAATTGTACTTCTTTACAAGAATTAATTTGTAATAATAATGTTTTAACCAATCTTGACTGTCTTTCTAATTGTACTTCTTTGCAAAAATTAATTTGTAGTAATAATCAAATAACTAATCTTGATTGTCTTTCTAATTGTACTTCTTTAAAAATATTAAAGTGTAATAATAATCAATTAACTACACTTTTACCAATTAAAAATTTAGGGAATTTAAGAAAGGTTTACTATGATAATAATCCCTTCGAAGGGCCTCATCATCCTGCAATTTTAAGAATTCTCGATAGAAATAAAAGTATAGAAAATATCATTTATTCAGATTCTCAAAATGTTCATGATTCAGAAATTACTAGAAGTGTTAATACTTCAATTAATAATTTATTGAAAGCTCATAGTAAATCTCTAAAGTCAGAAAATAAAATCATTAATAAATTAATTGATCTTAACTTTTCTAGAATTGAAGATTTACTAACATATTTTAAAATTAAAGATATTCACAGTTATTTTAATTTAACTTACTTTGAGATTTTTCAATTAGTATTTGCCGAAATAGAATCCCTTAATTACAATCCTGAAATTCTTCGTCGTTTAGAAGAAGAACTTAATGACGCTTCTTGTATGTGCTTTACAGGAAGAATTAGTAGAACTGTTAATTCATTGAATGGTTTTTCAGATCTTGTAAGTGTTAATATTTCAGAAACTTCTCAAATTAATGCAGTTATGTCGTTAATTAAAAATGATTTTGAAAATAATAAAATTAAAAAAGAAGATTTACTAGATACTGTAAGAAATAAACTTGAAGAGTATAATATTAAAAATGATACTATAATTTTTTATCAAGATATTTTCTCTGAGATGTACCTTGAATGAACTAATTTAATTAAATTAATTAAATTGAATAGTAGTTAAAAACAAAAATCTATTTTTTATCAGGAAATTTGTTAATGAAAAATAGATTTTTAATATAGAAGATTAGTAATTTTTGGTTTAGAAAGATTAAAATTAACAGAAACTTTACCAGAATTTAATTTATAGATTATTTTTACGATCTTTACTCATAAAAAATAATTGAAATAGAAAATGGTAATAACTGTATTAAGTTTATCTAAAATTTCTTTTCAATAATATCTTCAAGGATTAAATTTTTTTATCAGAAAACATTTAGTTTTAATCTGACTAATAATATTTTTTATTAGTAATGTTATTATATTCTAATAAAAAAATTATTTAATTAACTCAATTAAATAATATTTATTCAAGGTACATTTCAGAAAAGATACACTGAATAAATTCAATAGTTTCTTCTTTAGTATTATACATTTTAAACCTACTTTTAACAGTGTCTAATAATTCTTCTTTCTTAATTTTATTATTTTCAAAATCATTTTTAATCAACAACATTATAGTATCGATTTGGGAATTATCCGAATTTTCTATATTTACATGTTCTGAAAAAGAATTCAAACATTTGATAGTTCCAATGAAACGTGCTGTAAAACACTCACAAACATAATTATTAAGTTCTGAATGTAAACATTTAAGTATTTCAGAATCATAATTAAGTCTTTCTATTTCAGCAAAGATTAATTGAAACATCTCAAAGTAAGTCATGTTAAAGTAAGAATGTACATCTTCATTTTGGAAATAAAACAATAAATTTTCAATTCTAGGAAATTTAAGATCAAGTAACTTATTAATTATTTTTCCTTTACTCTTAATAGAATTACCATGAACTTTCACTAAATTAATAATCGATGTATTAACACTCTTATTAATTTTTAAATCATGATCATTTTTTCTATCTGAATAGATAATAATTTTTTTATTTCTTTTAATAATTCTTAACACGGCAGGATGATGAGGTCCTTCGAGGGGGTTATCATAATATCTAATTTTACGTAAATTTCTCAGATTTTTAATTGGGAAAAGTGTTGTTAATTTATTACTATTACAAAATAATTTACGTAAAAAAGTACAATTAGTAATACAATCAATATTTTCTAATTGATTGCAACCACAATATAATATTTGTAAAGAAACACAATTAGAAAGACCATCAAGATTTTTTAATCTATTATTCCAACACCATAATTCTTGTAAAGAAATACAATTAGTAAAACTATTGAGATTGCTTAGATTATTTTTATGACAATGTATTTTTTGCAAAGAAGTACAATTATTAAGATGGTCAAGATTTTCTAATTTATTATTATTACAATATAATATTTGCAAAGAGATAAAGTTAGAAAGACAATTAAGATTTTCTAATTGATTATTTTGACAATATAATTCTTGTAAAGAAGTACAATTAATGAGACCATCGAGATTTTCTAATTGATTATTACCACAATATAATTTTTGTAAAGAAGTACAATTAATGAGACTATCTAGATTTTCTAATTTATTATAATAACAATTTACTTCCCGTAAAGAAACATTCTTAATCAAACCATTAAGATTTTTTAATCTATTATTATAACAATATAATTTTTGTAAAGAAGTACAATTAATAAGACCATCAATATTTTTTAATTGATTATTACCACAATATAATTTTTGTAAAGAAACATTCTTAATCAAACCATTAAGATTTTTTAATCTATTATTATAACAATATAATTTTTGTAAAGAAGTACAATTAATGAGACCATCGAGATTTTCTAATTGATTATTCCAACAATCTATTACTTGTAAAGAAGTACAATTAATGAGACCATCGAGATTTTCTAATTGATTATTACCACAATATAATTTTTGTAAAGAAGTACAATTAATAAGACCATAGAGATTTTCTAATTGATTATTACCGCAGTGTAATTCTTGTAAAGAAGTACAATTAATAAGACCATAGAGATTTTCTAATTGATTATTACCGCAGTGTAATTCTTGTAAAGAAATACAATTAATGAGACCATCAAGATTTTTTAATTGATTATTATTACATTCTAATTTAACTAGATTAGTAAATCTTTCTAATTTTAATTCAATTAAACTTTCTAATTTACGATATGAAATATAAATACCAATTACGGAACTATAATTAAAATTTTCAGGTAAAGAAATTAATTGTTCATAATTTAAGTTAGTCATTACTTTGTATTTACATTAAATACAAATCATTTGATTTTTTAGTCAATTTTATTTTATTCAAGGTACATCTCAGAGAAAATACTTTGATAAAATTTGATAATTTCATTTTTAGTATTGTACTCTTCAAGTCTATTTCTTACAGTATCTAGTAATTCTTCTTTCTTAATTTTATTATTTTCAAAATCATTTTTAATTAACGACATAACTGCATTAATTTGAGAAGTTTCTGAAATATTAATACTTACAAGATCTGAAAAGCCATTCAATGAATTGATTGTTCTATAGATTCTTTCTGTAAAGCACATACAAGAAGCATCATTAAGTTCTTCCTCTAAACGTTTTAATATTTCAGGGTTGAAATTAAGGGATTCTATCTCAGCAAATACTAATTGAAAAATCTCAAAGTAAGTAATGTTAAAGCAGGGATGGACATTATGAATACTAAAATATTTTAGAATATCTTCAATTCTAGGAAAATTAAGGTCACCTAATTTATTAATAATTTCTTGTTCTGACTTAAGATTATTACTATGAACTTTTAGTAAATTATTAATTGAAGAGTTAATACTAGAATTTACTTCTGAATCATGTACATTTTGTTGATTGCTGTAAATATTAATAGTTTTATCTCGATCAAGAATTCTTGATACAGAAGGATGATGAGATCCTTCAATGAGATTATAACCATAATAAATTTCCCTTAAATTCTTTAAATTTCTGATTGGTAGAAGAGTTTTTAATCTATTACTAGTACACCATAAAAAATATAAGGAAGTACAATTAGCAATACCATCAAGATTTTCTATTTTATTTAAATTACAAGCTAATGTTTTTAAAGAAGTACAATTAGAAAGCCCATTAAGATTACTTATTTGATTAAGAGTACAACTTAATAATTTTAAAGAAGTACAATTAGAGAGCCCATCAAGATTTTTTAATCTACCAAGAGCACAATATAATTTCCGTAAAGAAGTACAATTAATGAGACCATTAAGATTTTCTAATTCATTACCATCGCAATCTAATGTTCTTAAAGAAGTACAGTAGTAAAGATCATCAAGATTTTTTAATTTATTATAACTACAATCTAATTCTTTTAAATTTATAAATCTTTCTAATTTTAATTCAGATAAACTTTCTAATCCACAATCCGAAATATTAATATTAGTAACATAACTATAATCAAAATTTTTAGGTAAAGTAATTAATTCTTCATAATCTAAGTTATCCATTTTTAATTTTAATGAAATATTTAATTTTTTACTCAAATTTATTTAATTAATTTAATTAAAATAATTTTATTCGGGGGTACGTATGAGAAATAATCTTATTGTAGAATTTATTTTTAAGACAAATAAAGGTAGTTGTGGGTGAATAAGAAATTTTTAATAAACAAAATACAACACATTTAACAGTGTTAATTTCATTTTGATTTCTAGAAGAATTATGATAAAAATCATATAATTTATTCAATATTCTTTGTTCTTTAACCTTAAAAGATTACTGTGAGTATTATTCAATTTAATGGTTAAAATATTCTTATTTTTAATATTTTCTAAATCATTCTCATTCTGTTTATAAGTTTAGATATCATTTACCATCCCATTTTCATCAATCATTTTTAAAATAGGAAAATGATGAAGGATTTTAATTGGATTTTCATAATAGTTTATTAAATGATATCGTCAATGGGATTTTCGATAGATTTTTTAATGGTATCGTCCATGATTTTTTCAAATGGATTTTCTAGATAATTAAAGTAATCTAAGTTTCTCAAAATTTTAACTGGTAAAACCATTGTTATTTGATTATTCATACAATCTAACATTCGTAATGAAGTAAAATTAGAAAGTTTGTCAAGGTTAGTTATTTGATTATTATTACAATCAAATGTTTGTAATGAAGTACAATTAGAGAGTCCATCAATGTTACTTATTTCGTTATAATAACATTCCAATTCATATAAAGAAGTACAATTAGAAAGTCCGTCAATATTACTTATTTTATTATAACCACAATTTAATCTTTGTAGAGAAATACAATTAGAAAGTCCGTCAAGATTTCTTAATTTATTATCACTACAATCCAACGATAGTAGAGAAGTACAATTAGAAAGTCCATTGAGATTTTCTAATTTATTTCTTTTACAATATAATCTTTGTAGAGAAGTACAATTAGAAAGCCCGTCAAGATTTCTTAATTTATTATAACTGCAATCTAATTCTTGTAAATTATAAAATCTTTCTAATTTTAATTCAGTTAAACTTCTTAATTTACAATGTGAAATATTAATTCTAATTACGGAACTGTAATCAAAATCTTCAGGTAATGAAATTAATTTTTTGTATTTTAAAGTAGTCATTTTTGAATTTTTAATCAATTTTAATTAATTTAATTAAAATATTATTCAAGGTACATCTCAGAGAAAATTTTAGGATGTTGTTTTTTAAGTCTATTTCTAACAGTATTTAGTAGTTTTTCTTTTTTAATTTTATTTAATGGAGTATCTAAAATTTTGATCTTACATAATCTGAAAAAGAATTCATACAATCGACATTTATATTAAAGCGTTCCATAAAACACATATCTTCAGAATCTTCAAGTTTTTCTCTTGAAAGGAGAAATATTTCAGGATCATATTTAAGTCTTTCTATTTTTCAGATAATACTAACTGAAATACTTCAAAGCAAATCATATTAAAGTAGAAATGAATATCTTCAATTTTGAAATATTGTATTAGGTTTTGAATTTTAGGAAACTTAAGATAAAATAATTTATTAATAATTTCTTGTATTGATTTAAGATGGTTACTATGAATTTTCATTAAATTAATGATTGAAGTATTAATACTAAAATTTATCTACGAATCATGAACGTTTTGTGTATTATCGTAAGTATTATTTTTATCTCTATTAAGGATTCTTAACACGTCAGGATGATGAGGTTCTTTAAAAGGATTATCGTAATAATTAATTTGTAAATTTCTTAAATTTCTAATTGGTAAAAGAGATGTTAATTGATTATAGCAGCACCATAATCTTTCTAAAGAAGTACAATTAGTAATTCCGTCAAGATTTACTAATTGATTATATTCACAATATATTTTCTGTAAAGAAGTACAATTAACAAGTTCATCAAGATTACTTAATTCATTAGAACTACAATCTAATTTTTGTAAAGAAGTACAATTAAAAAGTCCATTAAGATTACTTAATTCATTAAAACTACAATCTAATTTTTGTAAAGAAGTACAATTAAAAAGTCCATTAAGATCAATTAATCTATTATTAGCACAATGTAATTCTTGTAAAGAAGTACAATTAACAAGTCCATCAAGATTACTTAATTCATTAAAACTACAATCTAATTTTTGTAAAGAAGTACAATTAAAAAGTCCATTAAGATTAATTAATCTATTATTACAACAAATTAATTTTTGTAAAGAAGTACAATTAACAAGTTCATCAAGATTACTTAATTCATTAGAACTACAATCTAATTTTTGTAAATTAACAAATCTTTTTAATTTTAATTCAGTTAAACTTCTTAATTTACAATTTGAAACATCAATTTTGGTTACTGAAGTACAATCAAAATTTTCGGGTAAAGAAATCAATTCTTTGTAATTTAAGATAGTCATTATGAATTTCAAATCTTTTATTTAAATAAAAGATTTTACAATCAATTTTAATTAACTTAATTAAAATCATTTTATTCAAGGTATATTTCAGAGAGAATTTTAAAATGTTTCTTAACATCTCCTTTTTGGATTGTGTTCTTCAAGTTTTCTTTTAATAATATTTAATAAGTTTTCTTTTCGGTCATTTGATAGTTCCATTAAAGCGAGATGTAAAATATTTACATTTAGAATCTTCAGAGAATTTTAGAGTTAAAATTAAGTCTTTCTAACTCAGTAATGCTAATTGGAATACTTCAAAGCAAATTGCATTAAAATAGAAATAAACATTTTTAATAATAAAATATTCTAATAGATCTTCAATGAAAACTTAATAAATCTAATTGTAAAAAATTTATTGGAAAACTTACTAGAACTATTAATTGTTTGAATTCTTTTTCTTATCTTTTTTGAAATGGTACCAAAATAAATTCGAAGAATATAACATTAAAAACTAGATACTGTTAGTAGCCTTAAGGAATATGGTACTAAAAAAAGAGACATTAAAATTTAATTAATTTAATTAAATTCTATGATTTTTTCAAATAGAAATATAAGATTTATCATTTTATATTACTAATATAAGATCCTTGAAGTTAATTATAAATAAGGTAATAAATAAAAAATCTTATCTGTTATACAAAATCTTTAATTAAATCATAATAAAGTTCTTTACTTATAATCAAAATTTTTAGATAAAAAATATGAATTACTTGTAACTCAATAAGTTATTATGTTTTAAATCTTAATGAAATACTTGAGTAAAATTATTTTACTCAAGATACATCTCGGAGAAAATCTTAATATAAAATTCAATGTCTTCTTCTTTAGTATTGTACTCTTCAAGTATATTTCTAACTGTGTCTAGTAATTCTTCTCTTTTAATTTTACCTTTTTCAAAATTATTTTTAATTGACAATATTACAGCGTTAATCTGAGAAGTGTCAGAAATTTTAATGTTTATATGTTCAGAAAAACCATTCAAACAATTAACGGTTCTATTAAAGCGTCCCGTAAAACACTTACAAGAAGATTCTTCAAGTTCTTCTTCTAAACGTTTAATAATTTCAGAATCGAAATTAAGTCTTTCTGTTTCGGCAAATACTAATTGAAACATTTCAAAGTAAGTTAAATTAAAATATGAATGAACGTTTTTGTTGTTAAAATATTCTAATAAATCTTCAATTCTAGAGAATTTAAGTTCAACTAATTTATTAATAATTTCTTCTTCTGATTTAAGATGATTGGTGTAAATTTTCATTAAATTATTAAGCGAATCATTAATACTTTTATTTATTTCTGAATCATGTACGTTCTGCGCATCAGTGTAAAATATTACTATTTTTTTTAAATTTCTGAATATACTAGGATGATGAGGTCCTTCAAAAGGATTATTACCATAATCAATAAAACTCAAATTTCTTAAATTTCTGATTGGTAAAAGTGTTTTTAATTGATTATTATTACACCATATTAATTCTAAAGAAGTACAGTTAATAAGACTATCAATATTTTCTAAATTATTATAACTACAATTTAAATTTTTTAAAGAAGTACATTTAGAAAGTCCATTAATATTTTTTAATTTATTTTTAAAACAATTTAAACTTCGTAAAGAAGTACAGTTAATAAGACTATCAATATTTTCTAAATTATTATAACTACAATTTAAATATTTTAAAGAAGTACATTTAGAAAGTCCATCAATATTTTTTAATCGATTATTAAAACATAGTATTTCTTGTAAAGAAGAACAATTAAGACCATCAAGATTTCTTAGTTTATTATTTTCACAATATAATGTTTGTAAAGAAGTACATTTAGAAACTCCATTAATATATTTTAAATTATTATCACTACAATTTAATTTCTTTAAATTAATAAATCTTTCTAAACTTAATTTAGTTAAACTTTTTAAGTTATATCCTGAAATATTTATTTCAATTACAGAACCATAATCAAAATCTTCTGATAAGGATATTAATTGTTTATATTTTAAGATAGACATTATGTTTTAAACTTTAATAAATATTCAATTTTTACTCAATTTAATTAATTTAATTAAATTTTTTTAGTAGAAAACCTTAGAATTTATTCTTTTATAGAACGAATCTTTAATAAAATTTTGTTAATTATTAATACTATTTAAATTTTTTTTGAAAATAATTTAATCTATTTATGTCTTAATAATTTCAATTTAAAATTTTTATTAACTGATTTATCACGAAGTTCAATTAAAGTATTAAGTATATGTTCTTGTTCTTTATAAATACTCAAAATATTTAATTCATTTGAATAAATTTCTGGAAAGCCGATCTTATTAAGTTCATCAATAAGAAGATCAAATCTTCCAATAGGTTCATTATAATATTTCTTCCATATTTCAACTTCTGTAGATACCTCAAAAAGATCTTCTCCTTTTTTAATATAAGTTTCTATTTCAGGATGGGTATATGAATGAAATTTCAATCTAAAATAGGATTTTGCGATAGATTGCATAATACCATCAATATAAGGACTTTCAATATAACGATAGTGAGTAAAATCGACAAGTTTAAAATCATCAGAAATATCAATTTTTGTTGCTTGAATATTATGATGTTGTGGGATATATATTCCAGATTGAAAAGCATAAATATTATATTGTTTAAGTTGTTGTTGGATCGATATAGCACTTAATGTGTTCATTAAACCATATTTTATAGATTCTCTTGTATGATATTCTCTAACTTGAATGCAGTGAATATCATCAATTTTTAAAATAGCATACGTTCTAATAATTGGAATTCCTATATTTTTAACCATATTGCTCATTTTAAGATCTTGTTTAGCTTCTTCAAGAGTTAAAAGACCATTAAAATGAGTTTTAGCTTTATGATTTGCTTGTATATATTTTATTTTATTAGACCTAAGAGAATATCTATAATGACCATCTGTTCCAGCACCTTTTATATTAACCCATCTCCCATATGCAAATATATCTATACTTCTTCCGTAATTAAGTTGCCTATAACCAATACGAGAAGTTTTAACAATATTTTCAATACAATCAACAGAAGGGAAATGACTTTTAATCAATTCTTCATCTATCATTTCAATTGTACATTCACGACCAATATATTTTGATTTAACTGTATAAGATTTCATGTATGAAAACTTTGGTAGTTCCTATATTTGTTCACTTCATAATAGAAAAAATAGTTTTAAAATTCAATTTTATCAATTTATAACTTTAACTCGGTAAAATTGATTAATTAAACTTATAAATTTAATTATTAATGATAATATAATGTTTTTTAAATACGAAAACTTAATAAATTTACCTGAAAATTTTGATTACGCTCCCGTAACCGCAATTGAAATTGAGTATATATTATCTATTGATAATAAAAAGTTACTTAAATTAAACTTAGGATTGTTCATTAACATGACAGAAATATATATAAAGCATTCTATAATTGAAAATCTTGATTTTCTAGTTAATTGTACTTCTTTACAAAAAATAAGTTGTAGTAATAATCAATTAAAAAATCTTGATGGTCTTTCTGATTGTACTTCTTTACAAATATTAATCTGCAATAATAATATTTTGGAAAATCTTAACAATCTATATAAATGTATTTTTTTAAAAGAATTAAAATGCGGATTTAACAAAATAAATAATATTGACATTATTTCTAATTTTACTTATTTACGAGAATTACATTGCAATAATAATAATTTAGAAAATATAAATAGTCTTTCTAATTGTACTTTATTGGAAATATTAGTATGTAATAATAATAATTTACAAAATCTTAATGGTCTTATTAATTGTATTTTTTTAAAAATATTGATATGCAATAGTAATAAAATAAAAAATCTTTATGGGCTTACTAATTGTATTTCTTTACAAAAATTAGATTGTTCTGATAATAATATATTTAGTCTTGACGGACTTTCCAATTGTATTTTTTTGCAGGAATTAAATTGTTCTAAAAATAGATTATATAATCTATATGGTTTTACCAATTATGCTTCTTTGAAGATATTAGACTGTTCTAAAAATAGATTAGGAAATCTTCGCATTCTTTCTAATTGTACTTCTTTACAAAAATTAAATTGCAGTATGAATAATTTACAAAATCTTAATGGACTTACTAATTGCGTTTCTTTGAAAGTTTTAATATGTAAAAATAACAGAATAAAAAATCTTCATGATCTTACTAATTGTATTTATTTAAAAGAAATAACTTGTAATAATAATGATCTTGAGAATCTTTATGGACTTTCTAAATGTATTTTTTTAAATTCTATATATTGTTATAATAATAAATTAGAAAATCTTTATGGAATTTCTAATTGTGTATCTCTGCGTATAATAAATTGTTCTCGTAATCAATTAAAAAATCTTGATATTCTTGCTAATTGTAGCTCTTTACTTAATTTAGAATGTTCTGGTAATCAAATAGAAAATATTAATAGTATTGCTAATTGTATTCATTTAACAAAATTAAATTGTGATAATAATCAATTAAAAACACTTTTACCAATCAGAAATTTAAGAAATTTGAGTTTTATTAATTTTAATAATAATCCTTTTGAAGGACCTCATCATCCTGCTGTATTGAGAATTCTTAATAGAAATATAGATATTATTGATATTTATGATGATGCGCAGAACGTACATGATTCAGAAATAAATAAAAATGTTAATGATTCGCTTAATAACTTAATGAAAATTTACACCAATCATCTTAAATCAGAAGAAGAAATTATTAATAAATTAGTTGAACTTAAATTCTCTAGAATTGAAGATTTATTAGAATATTTTAATAACAAAAACGTTCATTCATATTTTAATTTATCTTATTTTGAAATGTTTCAATTAGTATTTGCCGAAATAGAAAGACTTAATTTCGATTCTGAAATTATTAAACGTTTAGAAGAAGAACTTGAAGAATCTTCTTGTAAATGTTTTACGGGACGCTTTAATAGAACCGTTAATTGTTTGAATGTTTTTTCTGAACATGTAAGTATTAAAATTTCTGACACTTCTCAGATTAATTCTGTTATGTCATTAATTAAAAATGATTTTGAAAAAGGTAAAATTAAAAAAGAAGAATTATTAGACATAGTTAGAAATAGACTTGAAGATTACAATACTAAAGAAGAAACTATAACTTTCTATCAAGATATCTTTTCTGAGATGTACCTTGAATAATTATTATTTAATTAGATTAATTAAATAAAATTGAAAAAATACAAAACAATGAATACATTAAATTATTATCAATTATTAGATCTCCCTGAAGATTTCGATTACAATAAAGTAATTAAAATTAACCTTGATGAATATAATTTAACAAGGTTAAATGAATTAAATTTAGAAAGATTTATTAATTTACGAGAATTAAATTGTAATGATAATAAATTAACTGATCTTGATTGTCTTTCTAATTGTACTTCTTTACAAGTATTATGGTGTAGTAATAATAAATTAAGTAATCTTGATTGGCTTTCTAATTGTACTTCATTAAAAAAATTATACTGTAATGATAATAAATTAAGTAACATTGATGGTATTGCTAATTGTATTTCTTTGCGAGAATTAAATTGTAGTGATAATAAATTAACTGATCTTGATTGCCTTTCTAATTGTACTTCTTTACAAGAATTAGAATGTAGTCATAATCAATTAAGTAATCTTGACTTTCTTTCTAATTGTACTTCTTTACAGTATTTAGATTGTTGTTTTAATAAATTAAGTAATCTTGATGGTCTTTCTATTTGTACATCTTTACAAGAATTATATTGCCAATGTAATCAAATAAGTAATCTTGATTGTCTTTCTAATTGTACTTCTTTACAAAAATTATATTGCAGTGGTAATAAATTAAGTAATCTTGATTGCCTTTCTAATTGTACTTCTTTACAACAATTATGGTGTAGTAATAATAAATTAAGTAATCTTGATTGTCTTTCTAATTGTACTTCTTTACAGTATTTAGATTGTTGTCTTAATCAATTAAGTAATCTTGATTGTCTTTCTAATTGTACTTCTTTACAAGAATTAAATTGCAGCAATAATCAATTAACTACACTTTTACCAATCAGAAATTTAAGAAATTTAAATTATGTACGATATTATAATAATCCCTTTGAAGGACCTCAACATCCAGCAGTTTTAAGAATTCTTGATGGAAATAAAAGTATAGGAAATAATATCTATTCTGATTCTCAAAACGTACATGATTCAGAAATTACTAAAAGTGTTAATACTTCAATTAATAATTTATTGAAAGCTCATAGTAAATCTCTAAAGTCAGAAAATGAAATAATTAACAAACTAATTGATTTTAAGTTTTCAAGAATCGAAGACCTAATGACTTATTTCAAGATCGAAGATATTCATTCTTATTTTAATTTAAGTTACTTTGAGATTTTTCAATTAGTATTCGCTGAAATAGAACATTTAGATTATAGTCCTGAAATTCTTCGCTGTTTAGAGGAAGAACTTAATGATTCTTCTTGTATGTGCTTTACAGGAAGAATTAATAGAACGGTTAATTCATTGAATGGCTTTTCAGATCTTGTAAGTGTTAATATTTTAGAAACTTCTCAAATTAATGCTGTAATGACATTAATTAAAAATGATTTTGAAAATAATAAAATTAAAGAAGAAGAACTACTAGATACTGTTAGAAATAAACTTAAAGAGTACAATATTAATGAAGAAACTATCAAATTTTATCAAGATATTTTTCATGAAATGTACCTTTCCTAATAAATTAAATTGATTAAAAATATAATTTTTTTTGTATTTAATGTAAATACAAAGTAATGACCTTATATTATGATCAATTATTGAATCTCCCTAAAGATTTTGATTACAGCAAAATTCTTAAAATTAATATCAGGATATGTAATTTAAAAAGTTTACATGATTTAAAATTAGAAAGATTTATTAATTTACGAGAATTAAATTGTGATTATAATCAATTGAAAAATCTTGATGGACTTTCTAATTGTACTTCTCTACAAATATTAAATTGTAATGATAATCAATTGAAAAATCTTGATGGACTTTCTAATTGTACTTCTTTACAAGAAGTATATTGCAGTGATAATCAAATAACTAATCTTAATGGACTTTCTAATTGTACTTCTTTACAAAAATTGAATTGTAATTATAATGAATTAACTAATCTTGATTGTCTTTCTAAATGTACTTCTTTACAAGAATTATGTTGCGGTAAAAATCGATTAGGCAGGCTTGATGGTCTTTATAAATGCACTTCTTTACAAAAATTATATTGTTATAATAATCAAATAAGTAGTCTTGATTGTCTTTCTAATTGTACTTTTTTACAAGAAGTATATTGCACTGATAATCAAATAACTAATCTTAATGGACTTTCTAATTGTACTTCTTTACGGGAATTACGTTGTAATTTTAATAAATTAAGTAATCTTGATGGTCTTTCTAATTGTACTTCTTTACAAATATTAGAATGTGGTTATAATAAATTAAATAATCTTGATAGTCTTTCTAATTGTACTTCTTTACAAAAATTGGATTGTAGTAATAATCAAATAATCAATCTTAATTGCCTTTCTAATTGTACTTCTTTACGGGAATTACGTTGTCATTTTAATAAATTAAGTAATCTTGGTTGTCTTTCTAATTGTACTTCTTTACAAGTATTATGGTGTAATGATAATCAATTAAGTAATCTTGATTGTCTTTCTAATTGTACTTCTTTACAAGTATTATGGTGTAATGATAATCAATTAAGTAATCTTGATTGTCTTTCTAATTGTACTTCTTTACAAGAATTGGATTGTGAAAATAATCATTTAACAACTCTTTTACCAATTAGGAATTTAAGAAATTTAAATTACATAGATTATGATAATAATCCCTTTGAAGGACCTCATCATCCAGCTGTTTTAAGAATTATTGATGAAAATAAAAGTATAGGAAATACCATTTATTCTGACACCCAAAATGTTCACGATTCAGAAATTACTAGAAGTGTTAACATTTCAATTAATAATTTATTGAAAGCTCATAGTAATTCTCTTAAATCTAAAAATGAAATAATCAATAAATTATTTGACTTTAAGTTTTCAAGAATCGAAGACCTAATGACTTATTTCAAGATCGAAGATATTCATTCTTATTTTAATTTAACTTACTTTGAGATTTTTCAATTAGTATTCGCTGAAATAGAACAGCATAATTTTAATCCTGAAATACTAAAACGTTTAGAGGAAGAACTTAATGACTCTTCTTGTATATGTTTTACAGGGAGAATTAGTAGAACAGTTAACAGTTTATCTGGCTTTTCAGATCTTGTAAGTGTTAACATTTCAGAAACTTCTCAAATTAATTCTGTAATGTCATTAATTAAAAATGATTTTGAAAATAATAAAATTAAGGAAGAAGAATTACTAAACATTGTTAGAAATAGACTTGAAGAATATAATATTAATGAAGAAACTATCAAATTTTATCAAGATATTTTTCATGAAATGTACCTTTCCTAATAAATTAAATTGATTAAAAATATAAATGTTTTGTATTTAATGTAAATACAAAGTAATGACTAACTTAAATTATTCTCAATTATTGAATCTCCCTGAAGATTTCGATTACAGTAAAGTAATTAAAATTAATATTAGTTCATATAATTTAAAAAGTTTACATGAATTAAAATTAGAAAGATTTATTAATTTACAAGAATTAAATTGTAGTTATAATGGTTTGTATAATCTTGACTGTCTTTCTAATTGTACTTCTTTACAATATTTATATTGTAATAATAATCAATTAAGTAGTCTTGATAGTCTTTCTAATTGTACTTCTTTAAAAAAATTACGTTGTGGTAAAAATCAATTAAGTAATCTTGACTGTCTTTCTAATTTTACTTCTTTGCAAGAATTATATTGTAATAACAATCAATTAAGTAGTCTTGATAGTCTTTCTAATTGTACTTCTTTACAAGAATTATGTTGTATTTATAATCAATTAAGTAATCTTGATAGTCTTTCTAATTGTACTTCTTTACAAACATTATATTGTTATAATAATCAATTGAAAAATCTTGATAGTCTTTCTAATTGTACTTCTTTACAAGAATTATATTGCCAGTGTAATCAATTAAGTAATCTTGATAGTCTTTCTAATTGTGCTTCTTTACGAAAATTATCTTGTAGTAATAATCAATTAAGTAATCTTGATGGTCTTTCTATTTGTACTTATTTACAAGAATTATATTGTGATGATAATCAATTAAATAATCTTGATGGACTTTCTAATTGTACTTTTTTACAAACATTATATTGTGATAATAATCAATTAAATAGTCTTGATAGTCTTTCTAATTGTGTTTCTTTACAAAAATTGGATTGTATTAATAACCAATTAAGTAATCTTGATGGTCTTTCTAATTGTACTTCTTTACAAAATTTATTTTGTTATAATAATCAATTAAGTAATCTTGATGGTCTTTCTAATTGCACTTTTTTACAAAAATTGGATTGTATTAATAATCAATTAAGTAATCTTGATGGACTTTCTAATTGTACTTCTTTAAAAAAATTACGTTGCGGTAAAAATCAATTAAGTAATCTTGATGGTCTTTCTAATTGTACTTCTTTACAAAATTTATTTTGTTATAATAATCGATTAAGTAATCTTGATGGTCTTTCTAATTGTACTTCTTTACAAAATTTATTTTGTTATAATAATCGATTAAGTAATCTTGATGGTCTTTCTAATTGCACTTCTTTACAAAAATTGGATTGCGATAATAATAGAATAAGTAATCTCGATGGACTTTCTAATTGTACTTCTCTACAAATATTATATTGTTATAATAATAAATTAAGTAATCTTGATGGGCTTTCTAATTGTACTTCTTTACAAAAATTAAATTGTTATAAAAATCAATTAACAACCCTTTTACCAATTAGGAATTTAAGAAATTTAATTGATGTTAGTTATAATAGTAATCCATTCGAAGGACCTCATCATCCAGCTGTTTTAAGAATTCTCAATAGAAATAAAAGTATAGAAAATACTATCTATTCTGACACCCAAAATGTTCACGATTCAGAAATTAATAGAAGTGTTAATAATTCAATTAATAATTTATTGAAAGCTCATAGTAATTCTCTTAAGCCAGAAAATGAAATAATCAATAAATTATTTGATTTTAAGTTTTCAAGAATCGAAGACCTAATGACTTATTTCAAGATCGAAGATATTCATTCTTATTTTAATTTAACTTACTTTGAGATTTTTCAATTAGTATTCGCTGAAATAGAACACCATAATTTTAACCCTGAAATTCTTCGCTGTTTAGAGGAAGAACTTAATGACTCTTCTTGTATGTGTTTTACAGGGAGAATTAGTAGAACGGTTAATTCATTGAATGGCTTTTCAGATCTTGTAAGTGTTAACATTTCAGAAACTTCTCAAATTAATGCTGTAATGACATTAATTAAAAATGATTTTGAAAATAATAAAATTAAAGAAGAAGAACTATTAGATACCGTTAGAAATAAACTTGAAGAATATAATATTGATGAAGAAACTATTAAATTTTATCAGAATATTTTCTATGAGATGTACCTTGAATAAACTAAAATTGAACTATAAATTAAATGATTTGTATTTAATGTAAATACAAAGTAATGGAAACTTTAAATTATTCTCAATTATTGAATCTCCCTGAAGATTTTGATTACAGTAAAGTAATTAAAATTAACATTGATGAATATTTAAAAAGTTTAAATAAATTAAATTTAGAAAGATTTATTAATTTACGGAAATTAAATTGTAATGATAATAAATTAACTGATCTTCATGGTCTTTCTAATTGTACTTCATTAAAAAAATTATACTGTAATGATAATAAATTAAGTAATCTTGATGGTCTTTCTAATTGTACTTCTTTAAAAAAAATATATTGTGATAATAATCGATTAAGTAATCTTGATGGTCTTTCTAATTGTATTTCTTTAAAAAAATATATTGTGATAATAATCGATTAAGTAATATTGATGGTATTGCTAATTGTATTTCTTTAAAAGAATTATATTATAGTAATAATCAATTAAGTAATCTTGATTGTCTTTCTAATTGTACTTCTTTAAAAGAATTATCTTGTAGTAATAATAAATTAAGTAATCTTGATTGTCTTTCTAATTGTACTTCTTTACAAAAATTATCTTGTTGTCTTAATCAATTAAGTAATATTGATTGTCTTTCTAATTGTATTTCTTTACAAATATTATGGTGTAGTAATAATAAATTAAGTAATCTTAACAGTATTTCTAATTGTACTTCTTTACAAAAATTAGGTTGTGGTAATAATAAATTAAATAATCTTAACAGTATTTCTAATTGTACTTCTTTACAAAAATTAGATTGTAGTTATAATAAATTAAAAAATCTTGATTGTCTTTCTAATTGTACTTCTTTACAAGAATTAAATTGTTATAAAAATCAATTAATTAATCTCAATGGTCTCTCTAATTGTACTTCTCTACAAATATTATATTGTTATAAAAATCAATTAATTAATCTCGATGGACTTTCTAATTGTACTTCTCTACAAATATTATATTGTTATAATAATAAATTAAGTAATCTTGATGGGCTTTCTAATTGTACTTCTTTACAAAAATTAAATTGTTATAAAAATCAATTAACAACCCTTTTACCAATTAGGAATTTAAGAAATTTAATCGATGTTAGTTATAATAGTAATCCATTCGAAGGACCTCATCATCCAGCTGTTTTAAGAATTATCAATAGAAATAAAAGTATAGGAAATACTATCTATTCTGACACTCAAAATGTTCATGATTCAGAAATTAATAGAAGTGTTAATAATTCAATTAATAATTTATTGAAAGCTCATAGTAATTCTCTTAAACAAGAAAATGAAATAATCAATAAATTAATTGAAATTAAGTTTTTAAGAATTGAAGATTTACTAATATATTTTAAAATTAAAGATATTCATTCTTATTTTAATTTAACTTACTTTGAGATTTTTCAATTAGTATTCGCCGAAATAGAACACCATAATTTTAACCCTGAAATATTAAAACGTTTAGAGGAAGAACTTAATGACGCTTCTTGTATGTGCTTTACAGGAAGAATTAGTAGAACAGTTAACAGTTTATCTGGCTTTTCAGATCTTGTAAGTGTTAACATTTCAGAAACTTCTCAAATTAATGCAATTATGACGTTAATTAAAAATGATTTTGAAAATAATAAAATTAAAGAAGAAGAACTACTAGATACCATTAGAAATAAACTTGAAGAATACAACACTAATAATGAAACTATTAAATTTTATCAAGATATTTTCTATAAGATGTACTTTGAATAAATAAATTAATTTAACTAATTTAGTTAAATTAAACAAGATAATAATCAATGTAAATTCAGGAATTAATTTAGATTTTATTTATACTTATTGTAAGTATAAAATATTATCTACAATCGTTTAATTTTCGTAAAACTTCTCCTGAATGATTTTCAGTATAAGGATTACCATAATAATTTATTTCTTGTAAAGATTCTAAGTTAATAATCGGTTCAAGACTTGTTAATTGATTATTATTACATGTTAAAATTTCTAATTTTTCCATATTAATAATCGGTTCAAGACTCGTTATTTGATTATAACTACAATCTAAATCTTTCAAATAAATCATATTAGAAATCGGTTCAAGATCTGTTAAAGAACATTTGGAAATATGTAATTCTTCTAAATTTTCAAACCTTTCAAGATTCAAATTTTCTAATGAATCTATAGAACGATTTGAAATATCAATTACAGTAACTTGATTACAATCAATTTCAATTTTATGTAAATTAAGCAATTGACCGTAATTTAATTTAAAAAAAAGTATTTTTAGATTTATCGCTTTTTGATTTTGGGTTACTAGTAGTGTTCATTAAAACAAAATTGAACTTCTTCCATATTATTTTGTTTTATTAAATGAAAATTCATTTAATTTTTGGATCAATTTAACAAAAAAGAACTAATAGATTCTTTTCATATTAAGATTTACATTAAAAAACCAACCTAATATGATTATTTGTAATTAATTTAATTACAAGAATTTACTTTTAATTATTGTTACATGTTTTATTTTAAAATAATATTTCCCCCCCCCCCTAAAATGGAAGAAATAAAGCTTTTACCTTTCCAAAAGCCTCATTTGAAAGAACTTTTAGAAATTCTCAAGGATAACCATGGAGCATTTAACCTTTCAAAGGCAGGTCTTGGAAAAACTATTGTAACAATCGCATTAGCCAAAAAACTTAATTTACCTATTTTTGTTATTTGTCCTAAGTCAGTAGTTTCAGTATGGGAAACTGAATGTGAAAAATATGGTGTTCAATTACTTTATTCTATTACTTATTCTTCTTTCAAAGCTAAAACTGGACTTCAACCTAAACATGGTCTTCTTGAACGTTTTGATGACATTAAAATCGCAATTAATGAAGAAACTGGTCAAGAAACCAAAATTAATAAAATAAGTTTTGAAGTTACCAAAGAATTTCATAAAATTATTAAATCTGGAATTTTATTCGTTTGTGATGAATTTCAAGAAATTAAAAATTCTTCAGCGCAATCAAAAGCAGTTTCAGCTGTAATCAAAGACATTAATAAATGCCGTTGTAACTCAAGATATATTTTTCTTTCGAGAACTCCTATGGAATCTGAAAAGCATGGAATTAACATTATGAAAGTTATTCATTTAATCGATAAGCCACGACTTTTCTACCGTAACAAGAAAGGAACTATAATTCTTGATGGAATTAAAAATTTGATTATAGAGTGTGAAAGACTTAGTCCAAGAAAAACTAAGAAGATTATTGCTGAACATAAACCTTATACAGCTAATTCTATAAGATCTTTAGCTTTAGCACTCTTTGTTGAAATATATGTTCCTTCTATTTCTTCTGCTATGGTAGATTCCAGTACAAAAGAATTTCCGAATGACATTGTTAATGGTTTCTATAAGATTAAAGGACGTGAAAATATTGAATTGATGGATGAAGGTGTTCAACTTTTAGAAGATGAAACTAAAGATTTTTTTGTAAAGGGAGAGAATGGAAGTAATAAAATTAAACCTTATCTTTCTAGAGCTTTACGATTAATAGAACTTGCTAAAGTTGATATTTTTGCAAGATTAGGCCTTGAACATTTGAAAAAGAACAAGACAGGAAAACTTGTAATTGCATTAAATTATACGGATCCAATTAACAATCTTGCAGATATTTTTAATGAGAATGGATATGATGTTGCAGTTTTGGATGGAAAAACTTCATTGACTAATCGTAAGAAAGTAATTTCAGAATTCCAAGAAGACACAAATAATTTAAGAATTATGATAATGCAACTTAAAGTTGGTGGTGCAGGAATTTCATTGCATGACATCCATGGGAAGAGACCTAGACTTCTTTTAGTTTCTCCTAATTATGAAATGAATTTAATTTATCAAGTTACTATGAGAATTTACCGTCAAGGGTTAAAATCTGAAACACATACTAGAATAGTTTATGCTAAGGGTTATGAAACTGAATTAAGAATTCTTAATGCTTTAGCCCGTAAAAGTAATTTCTTAGGAGATCTTTTAGAAGACAAAGATACTAAGTTTGACATTTTTCCAAATAGCTATCCAGAATACATAGAGAAATGAAATGGATGTCTAGTTTTATAAATCCTTATGAAATTAATAGAATTATACTTATAATAAGTATAATTTAATAATCTATTTCTATAAATTCTTGATAAAAATTAATTTAATTATATATTAATTATTCAAGGTACATCTCAGAGAAAATACTTAAATAAAATTCTATAGTATCATTTTTAATATTGTACTCTTCAAGTCTATTTCTAACTGTATCTAGTAGTTCTTCTTTTTTGATTTTACCTTTTTCAAAATCATTTTTAATTAATGACATTATAGCATTAATTTGAGAAGTTTCTGAAATGTTAATATTTACAAGATCTGAAAAGCCATTCAATGAATTAACAGTTCTGCTAATTCTTCCTGTAAAGCACATACAAGAAGCATCTTCAAGTTCTTCCTCTAAACGTTTGATAATTTCAGGATTGTAATTAAGGAATTCTATTTCGGCAAATACTAATTGAAATACTTCAAAATATCTTAAATTAAAATAAGAATGAATATCTTTGATCTTGAAATAAGTCATTAGGTCTTCGATTCTAGGAAATTTTATTTCAATTAATTTGTTTATTATTTCATTTTCTGACTTTAGAAATTTACTATGAGCTTTCAGTAAATTATTAATTGAAGTATTAACACTTCTAGTAATTTCTGAATCGTGAACATTTTGGGTGTCAGAATAGATAGTATTTTTTATACTTTTATTTCTTTTGATAATTCTTAAAACAGCAGGATGATGAGGTCCTTCAAAGGGATTGTTACCATAATTTACGAAGGTTAAATTTCTTAAATTCCTAATCGGTAAAAGTGTTGTTAATTGATTATTATTGCAATATAATATTTGTAAAAAAGTACAATTAGAAAGACAATCAAGATTACTCAATCGGTTATAACAACAATATAATTCTTGTAAAGAAGTACAATTAGAAAGACAATCAAGATTACTTATTTTATTATCCGAACAATATAAATATCGTAAAGAAGCACAATTAGAAAGTTCAACAATATCAGTTATTTGATTAAAACTACAATTTAATTTTCGTAAAGAAATACAATTAGAAAGTCCGTCAAGATTACTTAATTGATTATTACTACACCGTAATTCTTGTAAAGAAGTACAATTCAAAAGACAATCAAGATTACTTATTTTATTATAATTACAATTCAATTCTTGTAAAGAAGTACAATTAGAAAGACCATCAAGATTTTCTAATTGATTATAATTACAATTCAATTTTTGTAAAGAAGTACAATTAGAAAGACAATCAAGATTACTTAATTGATTACTACTACAATTTAATTCTTGTAAAGAAATACAATTAGAAAGACAATCAAGATTACTTAATTTATTAATACTACAATTTAATTCTTGTAAAGAAGTACAATTAGAAAGACAGTCAAGATTACTTAATTGATTACTACTACAATTTAATTTGTATAAAGAAGTACAATTAGAAAGACAGTCAAGATTACTTAATTGATTACTACTACAATTTAATTTGTATAAAGAAGTACAATTAGAAAGACAGTCAAGATTACTTATTTTATTAATCCAACAATCTAAATATTCTAAAGAAGTACAATTAGAAAGACAATCAAGATTACTTATTTTATTACCACTACAATCTAATAAGCTTAAAGAAGTACAATTAGAAAGGCAATCAAGATTACTTATTTTATTACCACTACAATCTAATACTAGTAAAGAAGTACAATTAGAAAGGCAATCAATATTACTTATTTTATTATCACGGCAATATAATAAGCTTAAAGAAGTACAATTGAAAAGGCAATCAAGATTTTTTAATTGATTATTACTACAATTTAATTCTTCTAAATAAGTATAATTAGAGAGATCATCAAGATTACTTATTTTATTATTACCACAATCTAATTCTTTTAAAGAAGTACAATTAGAAAGTCCATCAAGATTACTTAATTGATTACCCCGACAATATAATATTTGTAAATTAATAAATCTTTCTAAATTTAATTTATATAAATTTCTTAATCCATAAAATGAAATATCAATTTTAATTACTTTACTACAATCAAAATCTTCAGGTAAATTTATTAATTGATCGTAATTTAAGGTATCCATTAGTTTGTATTTACATTAAATACAAATCATTTAAATTTTTATTCAAATTTAGTTTATTCAAGATACATCTCAGAGAAAATACTTAAATAAAATTGTATAGTTTCATTTTTAATGTTGTACTCTTCAAGTCTATTTCTAACTGTATCTAGTAGTTCTTCTTTTTTGATTTTACCTTTTTCAAAATCATTTTTAATTAATGACATTATAGCATTAATTTGAGAAGTTTCTGAAATGTTAATATTTACAAGATCTGAAAAGCCATTCAATGAATTAACAGTTCTGCTAATTCTTCCTGTAAAGCACATACAAGAAGCATCTTCAAGTTCTTCCTCTAAACGTTTGATAATTTCAGGATTGTAATTAAGGAATTCTATTTCGGCAAATACTAATTGAAATACTTCAAAATATCTTAAATTAAAATAAGAATGAATATCTTTGATCTTGAAATAAGTCATTAGGTCTTCGATTCTAGGAAATTTTATTTCAATTAATTTGTTTATTATTTCATTTTCTGACTTTAGAAATTTACTATGAGCTTTCAGTAAATTATTAATTGAAGTATTAACACTTCTAGTAATTTCTGAATCATGAACATTTTGGGAATCTGAATAAATGGTATTTCCTATACTTTTATTTTCATCAAGAATTCTTAAAACAGCAGGATGATGAGGTCCTTCAAAGGGATTATTATCATAATCTACGGAAATTAAATTCCTTAAATTTCTAATCGGTAAAAGGGTTGTTAATTGATTATTATTGCAATATAAATATCGTAAAGAAGCACAATTAGAAAGACAATCAAGATTACTTAATTGATTATTACTACAATATAATTCTTGTAAAGAAGTACAATTCAAAAGACAATTAAGATTACTTAATTGATTACCGCTACAATATAATTTTTGTAAAGAAGTACAATTAGAAAAACCATCAAGGCTACTTAATTTATTATATCTACAATCTAATTTCCGTAAAGAAACACAATTAGAAAGACCATCAAGATTATTTAATTGATTACTTCCACAATCTAATTCTTGTAAAGAAACACAATTAGAAAGACAATCAAGATTACTTAATTGATTATTACTACAAAACAATTCTTGTAAAGAAGTACATTTAGAAAGACAATCAAGATTACTTAATTTATTAACATGACAATATAATTTTTGTAAAGAAGTACAATTAGAAAGACTATCAAGTCTAATTAATCGATTTTTACCGCAACTTAATTTCCGCAAAGAAATACAATTAGAAAGACAATCAAGATTACTTAATTGATTACTATTACAATATAATTCTTGTAAAGAAGTACAATTAGAAAGCCAGTCAAGATTACTTAATTGATTATCACTACAATCTAAATACTGTAAAGAAGTACAATTAGAAAGACAATCAAGTTTACTTAATTGATTATTACTACAATCTAAATACTGTAAAGAAGTATAATTAGAAAGTCCATCAAGATTGCTTAATTTATTATTACTACACCATAATACTTGTAAAAAAGTACAATTAGAAAGACTATCAAGATTGCTTAATTTATTATTATAACAATATAATTCTTTTAAAGAAGTACAATTAGAAAGTCCATCAAGATTACTTAATTGATTACCCTGACAATATAATATTTGTAAATTAATAAATTTTTCTAAATTTAATTTATATAAATTTCTTAATCCATAAAATGAAATATCAATTTTAACTACTTTACTACAATCAAAATCTTCAGGTAAATTTATTAATTGATCGTAATTTAAGGTATCCATTAGTTTGTTTTTACGTTAAATACAAATCATTTAAATTTTTATTCAAATTTAGTTTATTCAAGGTACATCTCGGAGGGGGGTACTTGGGTGGAGTTGTGTAGTTTCATTTTTAATGTTATACTCTTCAAGTCTATTTCTTGTGGTATTTAGTAGTTCTTCTTTCTTAATTATTTACATTATAGCATTTAATTGGGAAGTTTTTGAAATGTTAATATTTAACAAAATCTGAAAAGTAATTTAATATTTGATAGAATATTTTAAATTATAAAATTTATGATCTCAATAACATCATTGAATGATTACTTTTAATAAAAAAATTAAGGTCTGAAAAATATTTTAAAACCATTAAAATTCAAATGATTTGTATTTAACATAAATACAAAGTAATAAAATTCTTAAATTATTTCCAAATATTAATCTCAAAAATTTTATTTATAGTTATTTTAATTTATCTTGAAGTACGATATGAAGCAACTCTTTCAGCAAGTTCTTTCATTTCTCCAGTTGAAAAATGAGTTCTTACAGGTTCAATAATTCCATTAATAAGTTTAGAAACATCAGATTTAAGTTCTGATTTATTCATTAATGGAAAATCTTTTTCAATTTCTTCAATAGAATCATATTCTTTTCCACAAAGGGTAATTTTATGGTACCATCTGATTAAAATATACTTAATGTATTCAAAGATAGGATTATCAATTACTGAATCATTGCAGAAAGCCATTTTAATTTTACTTTGGATATCTTCGAATGTATCTTCCATAAAAATACATGATTTAGGATCACTTTTACTCATTTTACCCAAACTTGATTTAGTTCCTTGAAGTCCCATAAGCATCTTATGAGAAAGAATAACAGGTGATTTTCTTCCTGCTACGGAACAGTAATCTCTAATGAGCATATTAACTTTACGTTGATCAATACCCATTTGACAAATATCTACATTCATAATTAGAGCGTCAGTAGCTTGCATTGCTGGATAAAAAATTTGACTAGCTGAAAGTGTATCAGATTCCGATCTTCCCATAATAGTACAGCATTTTTTAACTCTGTTAAGAGTCATTTTAGTACCAATATCGAGAAATTGTTCCCAATATTTAGGATTTCCTTCAATGAGATCCTTAGCCCAAATAAATTCTGTGTTAAATTGATTAAGTCCACAAGCTTTAAAAACTTCGATAAAATAACGTCCAACATCTCTAATCTTTTCAAGATCGCCTCCAAGTTTATGATTAAGTTTTGCAAACCAATCTGCAATATAAAGAATTACCTTTCCGCCAGCATCAATAATAGTATTTGAATTAATAACAGTAATAATAGCTTGAGCAATATGAATTCTTCCAGAAGGTTCAAACCCATTATAAGCTACAAATTTCTTTCCAGATCTTACAAGCTCAAGAAGATCAGCATCGGTATCGCATTCAGATGCGATACTTTTTAACATTAAAAATCTTCGTTGAATGTCATTTTCATAATCTTCAAAATACATTTTCATTTCAAAAATTAGTTTTTTAGTAAACTCTTTACAGTAATCTTCAAAATATGGGTCCATAATTACAATTCTAAAATATTTAACATTATCAATAACAGTTGTAACCAAAGTTAAACGATCATTTTTATGATTTTCATTTTTGCAAAATTTACTTGATAGATATTCAATATTAGGACATGTAAAGAGAACAATACCTAAATCTGTATTTTCGTACAAAGAAATATTATCAATAGTTTTCAATTCAGATTTTAACATTTCAGAACCCCTAATAAGAGCTTCCATTAATTTCTGATATTTGTTATTAAGAATTTCATGACCTAGAAATACAGAAACTGCCATAGCACCACTTCTACTTCCTTCAATTGTTGTATCTGAACTAATACTTGTATCAATATAGTTTACCTCTGAAGAACATGAAATAAATTTTCTATCAATCCCATTCTTTAAAAGAAATACACCACATCCATATGGAGCAAACCCCAATTTATGTGGATCTACCGAAATAGAATCTGTTTGTGCTAAACACTTAAATTGAGTTCTAGTGTAATCTGACAAAATATTATTATTTTTGAGATAAATATAATATCCACCATAACTTGCATCAGCATGGATATAAATATTTGTATTTTTAACTTTATTAAGAATCCCTTCAAGATCATCACAAATTCCTGTTTCCGTTGTTCCAATATTTACAACAATTGCAAGAACATGATTTAAATTTTCGGGAAGAACAATTCTTCCTTGATGATCTGTTTTACAAATGAAAGGAACTAAATCAAGAATTTTACAAGCTTTTTTAATTGAATAATGACCAAACTCTGAAACAAGTACTATATTACTGTTGTTGCCTTTACTTCTATTTTTCTCTCTGGCAATCCATAATCCCATAATATTATTAATAGTCCCTCCTGAAGAAATATAACCCCATGATTTTTGATCGTAACCAAATAAATTAATCATGTTCTTAATGAAAGAAATTTCATATTTTGTTGTAACAGGCGAGCTTTCAACAGCTACCTGATTTTGGTTATATTTAAGTCCAAGGTTGTATCCAGTAATATGAGGATTACTAATATCATAATTCATATGACCTTGATAGTTTCTGCTAGAAAAGATTGTAGATTCTGATAATTGTGAAGTAATTTCATTTAATTTATTTTCATATTCAGAATCATCAAAAGTAAATTTATTAAAAGTATCAAGTTGAAAAATATTCATTCTAGTAATATCAATTTTTTATTTTTTAAAAAATCAAAAGTTTTTTCATTCAATTTAAGTTTTTAATAACTTGATTAAAAAATTTATCGTGATTCATTATTAAAAAATGAAATATAAAATTATTGAATATTATTTTGAAATAGTACCAAATTTTATAAAATAAATTACTGTTCATGGTTATGATGTAATAGACAAAAAATATATTTTTTTAAAAAATATTGTTTCTCAATTTGATAGTTTCATTATTAGTATAAATTTTTATTTAAAAGTTTTCTTGAGATGTACTTGAACTATAAATTAAATGATTTGTATTTAATATAAATACAAAATAATGGAAACCTTAAATTATTCTCAATTATTGAATCTTCTAGAAGATTTTAATCATGGTAAAGTAATTATATTTGAATATTAATTCATATGATTTCCTCAGTTTACAATAATTAAAAACAGAATTACATCGCTGGAATAATTAATTAATCTTAATAGTCTTTCTAAGTGTACTTCATTACAATAATTAAATTAAAATAATTTAATTATTTTTTGATGATAAACACTTAACATTTAAGAGTTTCTAACAATTCAAAAGTTTTATTAAAATATTTCCTGCTTAAAATTAGTTTTATATAACTCTTTAATATTGAGTACTTTTCATGAAGTTCTATAGATTTTTTACGATGCTCATCTGGAATGAACCACAACCTGGCAGGAATTGTATCAAAGTCTAAACTTAACTTTTCTGTTAAAATACAATTTTTATACAGATAATTTTTATTATATTTCTCTACTTTTTTTGCAAAATATTTATTAGATGTTTTTGTACCAAGAGCATTGCTAATATCAAAGAATTTTATTTGATTATTTATTAGTAAATCACAAAAGTTTAATTTGTAATTGAGAGTTTTTTTAAAAATTAGATGATGAATTATATCAATGCTACTAGAATAAATTCCATATCCATCCATAACAGTATTTTTTAAATCTATACCTTTAATATTCGGATATTTATTACATTTTTGAATAAGATATTCGAGATTCAAATCAAAATTATTCTTAAGTGATTTTATAAAAATAGTATCTTTGGTAATTTTAAAAATGCCTCCCTTTTGAATTATGCAAATTTGTTTTTCATTAGTAATTCCAAGTGGAGGCCAATTTTCATATTTTAACCATTCATTTTTCAAATAATTAAGATCATCAACCAAAAAATATATTTTTAATATTTCCAATATAATTTCTACAGGACCTCCATTAAGATTAATATCATTAAAATGATACACATTTTTATCAATGTTACACGCCAAAATAAATTTATCTGTAACAAATTCCTGTAATTTTTCAGTTAAATGATTCATCAGAATATAATCATTAGAATAACTAATTATAATTTTAGAAAATGGAGTTTTTTCAAAGAAAGTTTCAAGGGAAAAAATTAATTGATATTCATCATATTGACCACATCTACTAGATCCCAGATGAAATGAATTAACATTTATTAATTCAAGTTCTACTATTGAAGATATATTAGTAGATCTTCTTTCATTGACGAAACCAATATTTGTTATAAAATTAGAAAGTTCTTCAATGTATTTAGATTTGTTCTGTAAATGTTCCATATCTATTATTAAGTTGTATTTTACAGGTTCAATAAGTGAATGATCAAACGTCCTTGAATAAAATTTAAAATATACATCATAAAAATAACACCAATTTTGATTATATTCATTTCGAGAATTATTAAAAAGAGTTGAATTTTTAATATCCAACCTTACAGTTTTTCTATTGTCTATGTCATTAGAGGAATTTTTTTCTAATTTAAACAATAAATTATTATTCATAATAGATTACTTTTGTTTCTTTTTATAAAAATAGTTTATTAAATCAAATTAATTTAATAAATGTTTATTTGAAAGTTCGTATGTAATTCAGAAAATTAAAAGAACTTTTCAAATATGATTTTCTTAAAATACATGCAATATGAAATTAATAAATTAAAATTGATCGAAAAAACTATCGGTTACCTAAAATATAAAAAATCTAATGTATTATTTATATCAATATATTAGTGTATCTAAAAATATTAACCACACTAATTTAATCAAATATAAACTTAAAAAGAAATACATTAAATATTATTATCCAGATAACAATATTAAAATTCATTATAATGAATATAATACAAAAAAACTAATAATTTCCGATCATAAAATTGCTTATGATAAAAAAATTTGTTTAAAACGTAAAACTGAAAATCTCGTAGAATATCTAAAATGGGGTAAGGGTCTTTATTACAATTATAAAGTAATTTTTGATGGTTCGTTTATCATCGATCAAAAAATATTAGATTTAATTTATCGTAATGTTTTGATCAGGCCAAATACTGGGGAATATACAGCAAATGAATTAGATATTTCTTGTACAGAAGTTCAATTACCAATAAAATTAAATAAATATAATCATCAAAGAGGAACTTTATATATTAAAGAATATTTTGAGACTGATTTTGGGGATTTATTTTGTTTATTAATAAAAATTAATCCTGGAATAGAAGTTTTAAAAAAATTAATTAATGATATTGATACCGATACATTGATTTTTATTATGTCTCCATTACATGGTTTCAAAATTGGTGATTATCGTCAATTAATTCCATTTTTCAAGAAAAGTATATGGAATACAAGTCCCACTTTATTTATTTCATTTAAAACGCCACCAGAACATCCAAAACTTAAATTTAAACAAATGACAAAAGAAATATTTTTCTACTATTATAAGAGCTTTTCCAAGTGTCGTCAATTTTATAAAAAAATAAGTAAGAATTCTCGAAATAATACATTTATTGTTGTAAATGCTAAAGGTTTGGATTTTTACAAGTTCAATTAAATTAGTACTATTATAGTTTCCATTCTAAAATAATTTGAATCGATTTAATTAATTTAATTAATTTAATTAAATTTTTTACCCGAAATATATTTAATAACCTGAGTTAAAATTAAAAATGGATCAGCAAAAAACTTCATATTACAATAGTTTTTATGTTTTTTCAATTATTTCTGATAATATTATTAGCTATGAATGGAATGATCTAAATTTTTCTCTGAACGAAACATACAAAGAAAAATTCAATTATGATAAAATTTTAGATATTAATCATTTTGATGAAAATATTCTATATGAGGATGATTTTAATGAATTTTGGGAATATAATTCTTATATTGAAGAATTACAAATAGAAAATCCATATTTTAATAAACAACATTTGTATGTCCTTTCAAAATCTGTAATACTTTATATTTCTTTGATCATTAATATTAAAATTCCTAGAGGAGAGTATCTAAAATTTAAATTATATTTAAAATTAGAAATAGATGGAGAAACATATTTAATAAAATCAAAGAAAATCGATAAAATTTTCATTGAAAAAGGAATAATTAAAGTTTCTTTTTCTTATCCATTAATAAGGCTAGGACAGGGTTCAAGAATAAAATTTTCGTTGTATTCTAAATATTTTTTAGAATTATCGAATTCTTCTTGTATTAATATTTTAATTTTTGAAAATTCTTAAAAATATTAATGTTTGTATTTAAAATAATAAGACTATCAAGATTTTCTAATTTAAGGTAGTTATTTTGGATGTTTATTTATATAATTATCAATACAAGTCAAAATTTAAATTATGACGACTTTCTTAAAAACTACGAACGATTGGTTTCTTTACCAGAAAATTTAATTATTTTTTATATTTTTGTTATTTACATATTCCTACCTGACTTTAAATAAAATTGATTAAAAAACTTCCGATTTTAATAATATAAAAATTCGTAAATTTTTTAATCAATTTTATTTAATATAAGGTGTAACTATTTAAATTACTCTAAATTAATGAATCTCCCTGAAGATATTTTTTATTAAAAAATTGTATGTAATGTACATACAATTAATTTTCCTGAATTTTTATGATGGGATATATGATGTTTTTATTTCTTAAAATCTTATTTTTAATGAAAAAATCTGTGGTTGTACCTAAAATAAAATATTATGAATAAAACCGCAAGAAATCTAATTTTGGTTATTCTAATAATAATTTTCATTGTGTGTATTTTATTTAATTCTTTTGATAATTCTCAATATATTTATATCCTTAAATTACAAAAAGATAAATATTATGTTGGAAAATCATTTGATGTTCAGAAAAGGTTTTTAGAACATAATTTACGAAAGGGATTTTATTGGACATCCATTTACAAACTAATTTAGATTTTAGAAAAATCAAGAAATGGAGATGAATTTCAAGAAGATATCACAAAATAAAATTTATGAAAAAATTTGGAATAGAAAATGTTAGAGAAGGTTCATTCTCTAATGTTCAACTTTCAGATTGTCAAAAGAGTACGTTACAAATAATGACTTTTCAAGTGAAAATAAATGTTTTCACCGTGGAAGCAAATATCATTTTGCAAAAGATTGTAAATTTAAATTGAGGACTTCAGAATCATTAATTAATAATAGTATTTCTCGGTCTTTAACTTTTACTAATTCGAAAAAGCAATTTCTTAATTATCCAGCTTCAAATAGACGCGCACGTTTCCATTATCGAACTCATAATAGGTTCCTATAGTAGAACAAAGTCTCGTAGTAACCTATTATGAATTAATAGAAGATTCTCTTAAATTAAATATTTTGTATTTAACAAAAATACAAAAACAATCAAATTTTCTTTATTTTTCTTGTCATTACTACTAAATTATTTTTTTATTTTTTTATGATGATTTAGAAAAACAAAGGTACAATCTAGGTTTGTTTATACGAGCACATATACAGATATTTCCCTCGCAAAGAAATCTTCTTCGGAAGAAAGAGATCTCGGTTTCTGAGATCCCCCAAGTTTGACTTGTTCTAATAAGGTTTTTTCTGGTGATATAATTGATGCAATTTTGGACTTCCGTTCGAGTGCTTCTGAAGCGTTAATATCAGGGAATATAATAGATGCACTCAATAAATCGTATGGAGGGTCGGGGTTGACGCGAGTTCAGAATACCATTTTTTTGCTTCTTAGTGAACCAGCAGCAAATAAAATAGTAGTGTTACAAAATTGCGTTTCGTGTTCGACATTGTCACACAAGTAATTTTTATAATTATAAAAAATCAATTTTTTAAACAAATTAAGACTTTAAGGAATTCATCATAAAATCCCAGAAAAGTTACGTTATTGTATGTACGTTACATACAAATTTTTAATAAAACACATCTTCAGGGAGATTTTGATTGTGGTAAAATAATTATAAACAATCTTTATTGTTTATTTTAATCGATTCAGTTATGTTTTGATTTAAAACTCAAGAAAGGATCATTTGTTATAAAATATAAAATTTTTATATTTTTATATTTTTTTTTTTAATTTTTATTTTTTTTTAATTTTTATTTTTTTTTTAATTTTGTTTTTTAGTTATTGCGATGAATATTTCCTTTCTTGGTGTACTTTTTGTGTGTTACTGGTTCCATTTTATCAAAAACATTCCGTTCGCAAGACAAGACTGAAAGATCAACGATGGGCTCTGAAGGCGGATACAAACTCCAATCGCGGAATCTACACGGAATAGAACAAAGACTTGAAAGTTCCTGATGAGTCGATTCCTTCGATGTTCCTGGGGTATCAGTTTTAGTTTTACGTTGGAGTTCTTGATCTTTTTTCTCCAAAAATTCTTTCAAAGACATATTCTTGATTTTTTTTGACTTTATCATTGTTGTAACTTCATAAATTAAGATAAAAATTAGTTTTTTAAATCAATTTTATAAAATTTACTCATTCTAGATGTTGAAACTTAATTGTATTAACAGAATCTATTCAAAAATTTAAGGTAAAGAAATTAATTATTTGTGGTTTCAGTCATTATATTTTAAATTTTGACTTGAATTGATAGAATATATAAATAAACACCATTAAATGACTACCTTAAATCTTGATAGTATCATTAATTTATTACAAAATTAAATTATAGTTTTAATAATTTAAAAAATCTTGATGGAATTTCTTCTTTATAAATATTGTATTGTTTATAAAAATAAATAGAATTTCTAATTGTATATCTTTACAAAAATTATTTTACAGTGGCAATCAAATAACTGATCAATTTCAACGAGATTTCTAAATATACTTTTTTGAAAGTGTTAAATTGTGCTTGTAATCAAATAAAAATTTTAAAAACTTAAATTCACTTTACTATGATCCCGTTAATGAATAATTCTACTATTTATCAAAAAAACCAATAAATAGTAATCATAAAAATGATTTTTGGAAAAGGTAAATTTAAAAGAGGGATTTACTAAATATTGTTAAAAAATAAACTTGAAAAATATAATTCCTAAGAAGAAACTATTAAATTTTATCAAGAATTTTTTTCAGAATTATACCTTGAATAATTTAATTAAAATAATTAAATTGTAAATTTGAAAAGAAAATTGGACATTTAATTAAAAATTAAAAATTAAATATGACTACCTTAAATTATGATCAATTACTTTCTTTACCTGAAGATTTTAATTACGATTCTGTTAATACAATTGATATTTCGGCGTATGAATTAGAAAATTTAACTGAATTAAAACTAGAAAGATTTACTAATTTAGTAGAATTATATTGTGGATATAATAAATTAAAAAATCTTGATGGTCTTAATAATTGTATTTCATTACAAATATTATATTGCAATAATAATAAATTAAAAAATCTCGATGGTCTCGCTAATTGCACTTCTTTACAAATATTATATTGCAATAATAATAAATTAAAAAATCTCGATGGTCTCGCTAATTGCACTTCTTTACAAATATTATATTGCAATAATAATAAATTAAAAAATCTTGATGGTCTTTTTTACTGTTCTCTTTTGGAAGATCTAATTTGTAATAATAATAAATTAAAAAATCTTAATGGTCTTTTTAACTGTACAAGTATGCAAAAAATATATTGTATCAGTAATAAATTAGAAAATCTTAATGGTATTTCTAATTGTACTTCTTTACGAGAATTATGGTGTAGCGGTAATAAATTAGAAAATTTTGATAGTCTTACTAGATATATTTCTTTACAAGTCTTATTTTGCGATCATAATCAATTAGAAAATCTTAATGGTCTTTCTAATTGTATTTCTTTACAAGAATTGGATTGTAGTGATAATCAATTAAGTGATCTTGAATGTCTTTCTAATTGTACTTCTTTACTAGATTTGGATTGTAGTAATAATCAATTAAGTGATCTTGAATGTCTTTCTAATTGTACTTCTTTACTAGATTTGGATTGTAGTAATAATCAATTAAGTGATCTTGAATGTCTTTCTAATTGTACTTCTTTACTAGAATTGTATTGTAGTGATAATCAATTAAGTGATCTTGAATGTCTTTCTAATTGTACTTCTTTACGTCATTTGGATTGTGAATATAATCAATTAACAACACTTTTACCGATTAGGAATTTAAGAAATTTAAAATATATAAATTATGGTAATAATCCATTTGAAGGACCTCACCATCCAGCTGTTTTAAGAATTCTCAGTGAAAATAAAAGTATAAAAAATAGTATCTATTCAGATACTCAAAATGTTCATGATTCAGAAATTACTAGGAGTGTTAACATTTCAATTAATAATTTAATGAAAACTCATAGTAAATCTCTTAAGCCAGAAAATGAAATAATCAATAAATTATTTGATTTTAAGTTTTCAAGAATCGAAGACCTAATGACTTATTTCAAAATTGAAGATATTCACAGTTATTTTAACATGACTTACTTTGAGATTTTTCAATTAGTATTTGCTGAGATAGAACATTTAGAATTTAATCCTGAAATATTAAAACGTTTAGAAGAAGAACTTAATGATTCATCGTGTATGTGCTTTACAGGAAGAATTAGTAGAACGGTTAACAGTTTATCTGGATTTTCAGATCTTGTAAGTATTAACATTTCAGAAACTTCTCAAATTAATGCTTTAATGACATTAATTAAAAATGATTTTGAAAAAGGCAAGATTAAGAAAGAAGAACTACTAGATACAGTTAGAAATAAACTTGAAGAATATAATATTAATGAAGAAACTATAGAATTTTATCAAAATATTTTCTATGAAATGTACCTTGAATAAATTAAAATTGAATAAAAATATAAATTTTTTATATTTATTGTGATTACAAACTAATGGATATCTTAAATTATTCTCAATTAATGAATCTCCCTAAAGATTTCGATTACAGTAAAATAATTAAAATTAATGTCGTTTCATGTAAATTAAAAAGTTTAACTGAATTAAAATTAGAAAGATTTATTAATTTACAAGAATTAGTTTGTAGTTATAATAGTTTGAATAATCTTGATGGACTTTCTAATTGTAAATCTCTACGCGTATTATATTGTTATTATAATCAATTAAGTAATCTTGATTGTCTTTCTAATTGTAAATCTCTACAAGTATTATATTGTTATCATAATCAATTAACTAATCTTAATGGTCTTTCTAATTGTACTTCTTTACAAGAATTGAATTGTGACGATAATCAATTAAGTAATCTTGATTGTCTTTCTAATTGTACTTCTTTACAAAAATTGAATTGTAATTATAATCAATTAGAAAATCTTGATGGTCTTTCTAATTGTACTTCTTTACAAGAATTATATTGTTATTATAATAAATTAACTAATCTTGATGGTCTTTCTAATTGTAAATCTCTACGCATATTATATTGTTATCATAATGAATTAACTAATCTTGATGGTCTTTCTAATTGTACTTCTTTACAAGAATTGAATTGTACTATTAATGAATTAACTAATCTTGATTGTCTTTCTAATTGTACTTCTTTACAAAAATTGAATTGTAGTAATAATGAATTAACTAATCTTGATGGTCTTTCTAATTGTACTTCTTTACAAGAATTATATTGTTATTATAATAAATTAACTAATCTTGATGGTCTTTCTAATTGTAAATCTCTACGCGTATTATATTGTTATCATAACCAATTAACTAATCTTAATGGTCTTTCTAATTGTACTTCTTTACAAGAATTGAATTGTTATCATAACCAATTAACTAATCTTAATGGTCTTTCTAATTGTACTTCTTTACAAGAATTGAATTGTTATTATAATAAATTAACTAATCTTAATGGTCTTTCTAATTGTACTTCTTTACAAAAATTATATTGTAGTAATAATGAATTAACTAATCTTGATGGTTTTTCTAATTGTAAATCTCTACGCGTATTACATTGTAGAAATAATCAATTAACTAATCTTGATGGTCTTTCTAATTGTACTTCTTTACAAGAATTGAATTGTACTATTAATCAATTAAGTGATCTTGAATGTCTTTCTAATTGTACTTCTTTACGAAAATTAGATTGTAGTTATAATAAATTAATTAATCTTGATTTTCTTTCTAATTGTACTTCTTTACAAAAATTATATTGTGGAAATAATGAATTAACTAATCTTGATGGTCTTTCTAATTGTACTTCTTTACAAGACTTATATTGTGGAAATAATGAATTAACTAATCTTGATGGTCTTTCTAATTGTACTTCTTTACAAAAATTATATTGTAGTTACAATCAATTAGAAAATCTTGATGGTCTTTCTAATTGTACTTCTTTACAAGAATTAGTTTGTTTTGATAATCGATTAACAACACTTTTACCAATTAGAAATTTAAGAAATTTAACCTTCGTAAATTATTATAATAATCCCTTTGAAGGACCTCACCATCCAGCTGTTTTAAGAATTCTCAGTAGAAATAAAAGTATAAAAAATAATATCTATTCAGATACTCAAAATGTTCATGATTCAGAAATTACTAGAAGTGTTAACACTTCAATTAATAATTTATTGAAAGCTTATAGTAATTCTCTAAGATCAGAACATGAAATAATCAATAAATTAATTGATCTTAAGTTTTCTAGAATTGAAGACCTAATGACTTATTTTAAAATTAAAGATATACACAGTTATTTTAACATGACCTACTTTGAGATTTTTCAATTAGTATTTGCTGAGATAGAACATTTAGAATTTAATCCTGAAATATTAAAACGTTTAGAAGAAGAACTTAATGATTCATCGTGTATGTGCTTTACAGGAAGGATTAGTAGAACAATAAATTCATTGAATGGCTTTTCAGAACATGTAAGTATTAACATTTCAGAAACTTCTCAAATTAATGCTGTTATGTCATTGATTAAAAATGATTTTGAAAATAATAAAATTAAGAAAGAAGAACTACTAGATACAGTTAGAAATAAACTTGAAGAATATAATACCAAAAATGATACTATAGAATTTTATCAAAATATTTTCTATGAAATGTACCTTGAATAAATTAAAAATTTAATTAAATTAATTAAATTGAAATTCTTTAATTACTTATCAAGAAATTTCACAAGGATTATTATTATAATAAATGTCTTTCAAATTTTTTAAATTCTTAATTGGGGGTAAATTTTCTATTTTATTATTATTACAATACAAATACTCTAAATTATACAAAAATAAAATATCTTTAATATCAGTTAAATTATTGTTACTACAATTTAATACTTTTAAATTTGCCAAACATGAAATCCCATTAAGATTTATTAATTTATTATAACTTACACATAAATATTCTAATTTATTCAAAGAAGAAATTCCTTCAAGACTTAATAAATTTCCGCATGAAAAATGTAATTCTTGTAAATTAATTAGTGAAGAAATTTTACTTAAAGAAATTTCTTTACTATGATACCAAGATAAAAATTTTAAATTAACTAATTTAGAAATCCCTTCAAAATTAGTTACGTTACTCGAAATAGTTAATCTTTCTAAATTAACAAGTGATGATATTCCTTCAAAATTAGTTACGTTACTCGAAATAGTTAATCTTTCTAAATTAACAAGTGATGATATTCCTTCAAGATTTTTTATTTTAAGATCATATGCTACTATTTCTTTTAAATTTATTAAAAATGATATTCCTTTAAAATTAGTAATATTATTATGAGAAAAATTTAAATAAGTTAAATTAACTAATGATTTAATCTTTCTAAGGTTTGTTATTTCATTTCCCTGAATATTTAATTTCTGTAAATTAGTTAATTTAGGAATCTCGCCAAGGTTTTCTAGTTTATTAAAACTACAATTTAATTCTTGTAAATTATTTAATAAAGAAATATCTCTAAGATTTATTAGCTTATTACCACTGCAATCTAATTTTTTCAAGTTAATAAATTTAAGAAGATTTAAAGGTTTTAAATCTTTTAAACATCTATTTGAAATATTAATTTCACCTATGGAACTAGGGTTATCATACAATGAAAATCTTGTTAGATGGTAATAATTTAATCTTTCCATTTAATTTTTTTTCGTAATTTGTTTAAATTACAAAATAATTATAATTGAAGTAAAAATAATATTAATATATAGATTTTGCATTTCTTGGATCATTGGAGAATATGTTACTGTAAGATCATTGCTAGTAGAAAAATATTGTAATTAATATTCTTTTTCAGGAAAAGAATTTGCATCCCAGTATATAAAGTTGATAGAATAGTTTATCATTTTAGAAAAAAATTTAATATTAGAATTTCCTTTACTAGGGTTATTTTCCCTAGAATTAATATTTTCCGCTTTTTTAAAAAAACTTGTAATAAATCCATCAAGTAAATAATCATATAATAATTTACTTATAAGAAATTATAGTTCCTTATTTATTTTTCCATTGTTTTCCTAAAATTTTTAATTCTATTTTTCAGTTATAGAAAACTTAAATATTTATTAATTAAATCAGAATTCTTGATAAATTTTTTGTGACTGGATATTTTAAATTTATTATCAAATAAAATTAACATTTCCCTTGTATGAAAGAGAAATTTATATATTTTTTAAAAATATTTATAATATCTAATGATTCTTCAATATTACCAATATTTCTTTCAGTTTTACTATTATATCTTTTAAATAAATTCATAATTGTGACCATCGTTTTATAATTTCCTTTTCTATATATTTCATTAATAATAAGTTTTTCATTAACAGGATAATAATCAAAATTTGGATTATTTGTTTGAGTATATTCATGATCTTTATCAGTTCCAGAACATATTTTTACTAAAGCTAATAAAAAATTATTAGGTTCATACTATGGTATAATTTCATATCTTTCAAAAAAAAACAAATATTAGATTTAGAATTCATAATGATAAAATCATAGTAAAATGTTTTAGTATGTGTATATATGATATATGCATAGAATATTTTATCATTGAATCGATAAATAGCACGCACTTTTCCATTTATTTTTTCAAAAACAATATTATCAATTTCAAAATTATCTACAACCCTATTTAATACTCCAAAAATCTTAAATTCTAAATGTGTTAACATAATAAAACATACCTTATTTTTATTAATTTTTTCCTTATTAAGCCCCCCCTCATTTTAGATCTTAAATATTATTTTGAAAAAACATATAATTTATTAGAATTTTTCTAAGCTGTATTTAAATTATTATTTAATTAATTTAATTAAATTTTTATTTTATTCAAGGTACATCTCAGAGAAAATACTTTGATAAAATTCTATATCTTCTTCTTTAGTATTATATTCTTCAAGTCTTCTTTTAACAGTATTCAGTAATTCTTCTTTCTTAATTTTACCTTTTTCAAAATCATTTTTAATTAACGACATAACAGCATTAATTTGAGAAGTTTCTGAAATGTTAACACTTACAAGATCTGAAAAGCCATTCAATGAATTGATTGTTCTACTAATCCTTCCTGTAAAACACATACAAGAAGCATCTTCAAGTTCTTCTTCTAAACGACGAAGAACTTCGGGATTAAAATTAAGGGATTTTATTTCAGAAAATACTAATTGAAAAATCTCAAAGTAACTTAAATTAAAATAACTGTGAATATCTTTAATTTTAAAATAAGTTATTAGGTCTTCAATTCTAGAAAACTTAAGATCAATTAATTTATTAATGATTTCATGTTCTGATCTTAGAGAATTACTACGAGCTTTCAATAAATTATTAATTGACTTGTTAACACTTTTAGTAATTTCTGAATCATGAACATTCTGTGTATCTGAATAAATAGTATTTCCTATACTTTTATTTCTATTGAGAATTCTTAAAACTGCTGGGTGATGAGGTCCTTCAAAGAGATTATGATCATAATATACATGGGTTAAATTTCTTAAATTTCTAATTGGTAAAAGCGTTATTAATTGATTATTACTGCAATTTAATTTTTGTAAAGAAGTACAATTAGAAAGACCATCAAGATTTTCTAATTGATTATACCAACAATATAATTTTTGTAAAGAAGTACAATTAGAAAGACCATCAAGATTTTCTAATTGATTATACCAACAATATAATTTTTGTAGAGAAGTACAATTAGAAAGACCATCAAGATTACTTAATTGGTTATAACTACAATTTAATATTTGTAGAGAAGTACAATTAGAAAGTTCATTAAGATTTTTTAATTTATTATGAGAACAATCTAATTCTTGTAAAGAAATACAATTAGAAATTCCGTCAAGATTCTTTAATTTATTATTATAACAACTTAATTCTTGTAAAGAAGTACAATTAGAAAGGCAATCAAGATTCTTTAATTTATTATTATAACAACTTAATTCTTGTAAAGAAGTACAATTAGAAAGGCAATCAAGATCACTTAATTTATTATCACTACAAAATAATTTTTGTAAAGAAGTACAATTAGAAAGACCATTAAGATTTTCTAAAATATTATTACTACAATTTAATTCTTGTAAGGAAGTACAATTAGAAAGACAATCAAGATTACTTAATTTATTATTACTACAATACAATTCTTGTAAAGAAGTACAATTAGCAAGACAGTCAAGGTTATTTAATTTATTATTACTACAATATAATATTTGTAAAGAAGTACAATTAGAAAGACAATCAAGATTACTTAATTGATTATTACTACAATGTAATTTTTGTAAAGAAGTACAATTAGAAAGACCGTCAAGATTATCCAAATCATTATAACTACAATTTAATTTTTGTAAATTAATAAATCTTTTTAATTTTAATTTATATAAACTTTTTAAATTATGATTACTAATATCAATGTTAATTACTTTACTGTAATCAAAATCTTCAGGGAGATTCATTAGTTGTTCGTAATTTAAAGTTTTCATTACTTTGTATTTACATTAAATACAAATCATTTAAATTTTTATTCAATTTTAGTTTATTCAATGTACATCTCAGAGAAAATACTTAAATAAAATTCTATAGTTTCATTTTTAGTATTGTACTCTTCAAGTCTTCTTTTAACAGTATTCAGTAATTCTTCTTTCTTAATTTTACCTTTTTCAAAATCATTTTTAATATTACCCATAACAGCATTAATTTGAGAAGTTTCTGAAATGTTAACACTTACAAGATCTGAAAAGCCATTCAATGAATTGATTGTTCTACTAATCCTTCCTGTAAAGCACATACAAGAAGAATCTTCAAGTTCTTCTTCTAAACGACGAAGAACTTCGGGGTTAAAATTAAGGGATTTTATTTCAGAAAATACTAATTGAAAAATCTCAAAGTAACTTAAATTAAAATAACTGTGAATATCTTTAATTTTAAAATATGTTAGTAAATCTTCAATTCTAGAAAACTTAAGATCAATTAATTTATTAATGATTTCATGTTCTGATCTTAGAGAATTACTATAAGCTTTCAATAAATTATTAATTGACTTGTTAACACTTTTAGTAATTTCTGAATCATGAATATTCTGTGTGTCTGAATAAATAGTATTTTCTATACTTTTATTTCTATTGAGAATTCTTAAAACAGCAGGATGATGAGGTTCTTCAAAGGGATTTTCATCATAATCTACGTAAATTAAATTTCTTAAATTCCTAATTGGTAAAAGTGTTAGTAATTGATTATAATCACAATCCAAATGACTTAAAGAAGTACAATTAGAAATGCCATCAAGATTACTTAATTTATTATAACTACAATTTAATTTTTGTAAAGAAGTACAATTAGAAAGCCCATCAAGATTTTTTAATTTATTAAAATAACAATCTAATTCTTGTAAAGAAGCACAATTAGAAAGCCCATCAAGATTTTTTAATTTATTATTATAACAATATAATTTTTATAAAGAAGTACAATTAGAAAGACAATCAAGATCAGTTAATTTATTATTACCACAAATTAATTCTTGTAAAGAAGTACAATTAGAAAGACATTCAAGATCACTTAATTGATTATTATTACACTATAATACTTGTAAAGAAGTACAATTAGAAAGACAATCAAGATTACTTAATTGATTATCGTCACAATATAATTCACATAAAGAAGTACAATTAGAAAGACCATTAAGATTTTCTAATTCATTAAAACTACAACTTAATCTTTGTAAAGAAGTACAATTAGAAAGAACATCAAGATTACTTAATTGATTATCGTAACAATATAATTCACATAAAGAAGTACAATTAGAAAGACAATTAAGATTACTTAATTGATTACCATAGTAACTTAATTCTTTTAAAGAAGTGCAATTAGAAAGACAGTCAAGATTACTTATTTTATTATTACCACAATCTAATTCTCGTAAAGAAGTACAATTAGAAAGACAATCAAGATTACTTAATTTATTATCACTGCAAATTAATTTTTGTAAAGAAGTACAATTAGAAAGACAATCAAGATTACTCAATTGATTATAACTACAATGTAATTTTTGTAAAGAAGTACAATTAGAAAGACAATCAAGATCAGTTAATTTATTATTACTACAATGTAATTTCCGTAAATTAATAAATCTTCCTAAATTTAATTCATTTAAACTTGTTAAATTACATTTATTAAGGTTAATTTTATCTACTTTACTGTGATCAAAATCTTCAGGTAAGGAAATTAATTCTTTGTATTTTAAATTTATTATTATGTTTTAAATTTTTTTCATTTAATTTTAATTAAATTAATTAAAATCATTTTATTCAAGGTACAGTGTTAAATCGGACCTAGACAACCTCTTAGAGGACGTGACAAGGTGGTGGTATTCGTTTTGGTAAATTGGAACATGATTGTAGTATTTCACATGGTTCTAGTGCATCTATAAGAGAAAGACTATGTTTAGCTTTTGATAAGACAATCATTTGTATTGTCTGTGGTAGTTTATGTAGTTAACTATATTTCAAAAGAAAAATACACTCGTAAGGCGTGCGGAAACGAAGTCCAAAACAACCCCTAAAAGACACACAATGCACCCAAACATTTTCAATACACCCTCAGCGTATCATCGATTAAGTTCAGACCTACCTATATAACCCTTGATGATTATAAAAAAGGACTTCTTGAAGGTAATATGCAAAATATCAGTGAAGCAGTTAAACTTGATTATGAAGATCTTGAAGAAGATGGCGATGAATATTCCGAATTTGTTATCGATGAATAATTAATATTAATCTTTTTGATTGAAAAACTTTTTTGTTAATTATATATAACAATATGGATTTCGATAAATTCATTGAAATTATTGATAAGTACAATAAATTATATCCCATATCAAATTATCAAGCTGAATGTTCTAGCAATGAAAATTTATCTACAAATAATTATGTTAAACTTGAAGATATGTTGGTGTTTCTAGTATGGAAAGCCCTTAATTACAATGAAGCTACTTTTGAGCTTGAAGAGGTAAAAGAATCTGATACTGAATTCGAAAGAAATTATAAAATCTTCGTTAAGGAGATGTCCGAAGATATCTCCTTACTTAAGCGATTCAAAGATGAAGCTATGGAAAGAAAATGGCATACACCAAATTTTCATTTTCAAGCTATTTCATTGAATAGATGCCGTGAATTAGTAGATTATGCAAAAGTAAATCAACCAGTAAAACTTAATTTAAGTGATAATAACATTGGTGTTTTTGAACTTTTTTGTTTTATTACCAATAATAAATATAATAACTCTTATAAAGCTATAAATTATGGTAAATCAATGTTTTCTTATTTCTTCAAAGATGAATTTTTAAACATTTCTGTAAACAATTTTAGTGAAGAAGAATACCCAAATATCACGAAAATGTTTGGTTTATTACCATTTCCTGTTAATGAAACTTCTAAAAATCTTGACTATCTAAGAAATTCATTTATTACTAATATCGGAACAATTTATCAAGATTCTCTTAAACCATTTTACGAGCATTTATTCTTAACTGGAATATTGAAAAGAATTACAAAGTATACAATTGTAAATGCTTGTAGTATGGGGAATTTGCTTTCACCAAAATTGTTGTCTTTGTTGTTTCAAAGTCTTTATAAAACTTTCTATCCTATAATTTATGGAATAATCCTTGAAATAATCCTTGAATTTACAGATGAAGAAATTAATAAATACTATGAAACAATAAAAACTATTATGCTTTTTGATTTTATAAGTTCACTTACTGGACAAATGGAAGCAACAATCATTTCATACATTATTGTAAATATTCTCTATATCAAGACAAAGAAAGATTATTTTAATGTGAAAGATAAAATCGATATTATTACATATAATGTATCAAATGTCACTCTTAAAATAAATGAGTTGTTGTGTGAATCATTTGATATTTTAATGAATCCATACCACAAAACACAAAAGGCTTTAGGTCTCGATAATTTTACAACAGATAATTATTATGCTGTATATAATGAGAATTATATGAAAGATCTTATCAAGGATATTAATATTAATAAAGATAAGTATCTTCTAACTGAAGAAAATCTAACAATGATTAATAATTGTTATGAAGTGTAAGAATAATTGTAATTAATTTTAATTACAATAAATTGCAAGACGCCCTCGAAATAAGAAAACATGGTTAACAATAATTAAATGTTTGGATAGTATGAATAAGTGAAAAAATTATTATCAAATAATTCTATTTGATTTTATAGATCAACATATGAATACTTATGATTTTATTTCTGTACGGGATAAATTATTAAGACTGGATTAGGAAATGAAGAATTCTTTTCATGGACGTCTTAAAATATCTAAAATAACAACAGTAATGAGATTTCTGGTGTAGAAATCTCTTGGATATAATGAAGCTATTTTTAATCTTGAAGAAGTAAAAGAAATTGATATTGAATTTTGTTAAAGAGATACCTGAAGACATTTCATTACTTATTCCTATTCATGATAATAAAAAGAATTATACATAAAATCTTTTTGAAATAAAAATCATTTTTATAAGATAATAATAGGAACAATAGACACATAATCAAATGAAATTGAATGAAAATGTTAATGTTGTGTTTTCATATAATTTTATATCTGCGAATAGTTATTTATTTGAATATATTTTCATAGATGAATTTTTAGGATATGGAAAATTCGTAAAAAGAAATAGTACAAGAATAGAATATTCAAATGAAATTCGACATATTGAAAAACAATATTGTCCTATAATTGGAATGATACATATACTAGAAGGTTGTAGATTGACATCTCAAAAAATTCCTGAAACAATTAAAATTTTTAGCCCATACCATTTCGACGATATATCTCTAGAATTTATTTACACGTATAAATATATTTGGGACAAAAAGGAATCATTGCATATCACTGTTACGATTTGTGTTCATAAACATGAATTCTTGAATATAGATCGTAATATAAGTAATCTAAGAATGGCTGATAATAAAATTACCATTGAATTAGTTAATTTGAATGATCCTAGATTTAATTTAGAAGACAATAAAAATAATCCAGAAAAATCAATTATTTATAAGAAAAATAAAAACAAATTTTTTCCAAAACATTGTTTCATTAAAAATTATAATAATTATATTGATTCAGTTTCTTATATCAATGCGACAAATTCTTTTTTTAAGAAAAATATTGATACAAATATAAATTATAAATATAGACATAATTTTAAGGATTTTTTAGAAAAATATTTGGTAAAAGATACCATTAAAAAAAGTTATGATATAGATTCAACTTTACTTTTCCCAATAATTAATGTCTATAGTAATCTTTATATAAATACTGATATTAAACATAGTTTTACGAGAATTAAAGATAAAAAAGCTATGCTGGATGATCCTAATTTCTCACTAAAAATATATCAGAAATTTTTTATAAATAATATACAATGTAATCTTTATGGATATGTATTTTTATACGAAAATTACAAATTTATCAAATTTGATTTAGAAGATAAAGAATTTGGCCATATTGACAAAACTAGTCTTTGCAAATACTGTAGAACTGAAATGATTGTCAATTATTGTAATGGGAAAAAAGAAGAAATTATTTGTACATGTAAGTAATATTTGTAATTAAAATTAATTACAAATAAATTATGCTAATGTGAATGTAGTTGTAGTGCTACTCTTAGTTGGTTTTAACTTGATACCTTTCCAACATACACTCTTGTTGTTCTCACGTTTTGAGAAAGATAAGAGTTTTAATTTTTGTTCCATTGCAGATGAGAAGATATTAATGTTTCTTCTTATAACTTATCTAGAAAAATTTGAAGAGTTTAGTATCTATTCTTTTCATGATAAAAGCAATGTACTAATGATAACCCCATTACAATTATTTCCAATGATTATAATATGAAAATATGATTCTTTACAATTATTTTATTGAAAAAGAGAGAATGATATTTCTCTTAACAACTGATAAACCGACAATGATTCTTAGATTTTTGGAAAATCATAATTTTATGAATATTTTATTGAAAACATTAGCACAACCATTAAGATTTTTTAATTGATTCTTATAACAACTTATTTTTTAAAGAGGTACAATTAACAAGACCATATAGATTTTTTTAATTTATTAGTACTGCAAACTACTTTTTTTAAAATGGTAAATTTTTCTAATTTTAATTCAGTTAAACTTTCTGCATGGTACCAGACATTAATTCTAGTTATAGACTCATAACCAAAATCTTCAAGTAAAGAAATTAATTGTTCGTAATTTAAGGTATCCATTATGTTTTAAACTTTAATGAAATATTTAAATTTATTTAATTAATTTAATTAAATTAGTTTATTCAAGGTACATATCAGAGAAAATACCTTGATAGAAAGTTATATCTTCTTCTTTAGTATTGTACTCTTCAAGTCTAGTTCTAACAGTGTCTAAAAGTTCTTCTCTTTTA
>Ga0208826_1000353_pt1 | contig 49413 bp, 36 predicted proteins | sample AD_UKC115_MetaG_FD_184451 | JGI IMG/M metagenome (GOLD analysis project Ga0208826, IMG submission 184451) | Active sludge microbial communities of municipal wastewater-treating anaerobic digesters from Hong Kong - AD_UKC115_MetaG (SPAdes)... | ecosystem: Engineered > Bioreactor > Anaerobic >... | reverse complement strand
TCGAGCGCGCGAAATTCAATGGCGTGCTCGGCATCAACATCGGCAAGAACAAGGACACGCCGAACGAACGCGCCACCGAGGATTACCTGTACTGCCTGGATCGCGTCTATGCGCGCGCGAGCTATGTCGCCGTGAACATTTCTTCGCCGAACACGCAAGGCCTGCGCGATTTGCAAGAGGAAGAAACGCTCGGACGCTTTCTTGGCGCCTTGCGCGAGCGACAGGAAAAACTCGCCACGCAACACGGTGCGCGCAAACCGATGTTGCTCAAGATCGCGCCCGATCTGAGCGAGGCCGAACAGGACGGCATCGCCGCCGTGCTGCTCGCAACCAAGGTCGATGGCGTAATCTGCACCAACACCACGCTCGACCGCACCGCCATTGCCGGCCACCGCCATGCTGGCGAAAGCGGCGGCCTGTCCGGCAAACCGCTGAGGGCCAAGGCCACTGCCGTGCTGCGCGGAATGGCGCAGCGACTCGACGGCAAGGTGCCGCTCATCGGTGTCGGCGGTATCACGCGGGGGGCCGATGCGGCGGAAAAAATCGCCGCGGGCGCCAGCCTCGTGCAGTTCTATTCGGGCATGATTTACCGTGGGCCGGTTTTGATCGGCGAATGCGTCGAAGCGATTCGCGCCCAAGGTGCGGCGACATGAACGATCCGCACAAAAACCCGCCCTCGCCCCCCGCTCCGCAACAAGCCGGCGACGCCTGGGAAAATTGGCGCGACTGCGGTTACGGCTACACCGTGCATCGCGCGGCCTCCCTGCTCGAACGCACCACCTTCCGTGTGCCGGCACGGGCCGCGACCCTGATCGACGTGCACGAATTCGACGCCGTGCCGGGCCTGCTCGACGAAGCCGCCCGACAGTCTCTCGACGTGCTCGTCCTCGGCGGCGGCAGCAACGTGTTGTTCACGCGCGATTGGCCCGGCGTCATACTGGCGCTGCGCACGCGGGGTCTCGAAATCCTCGATGCGCACGCGCCGGGCGACGCGGCGATCGTGCGCGCCGCCGCTGGCGAGGCATGGGACGATTTCGTTCACTGGACGCTGGCCCACGGTCTGTGCGGCCTGGAAAACCTCGCCCTGATTCCCGGCAGCGTGGGGGCCGCGCCGATTCAAAACATCGGCGCCTACGGCGTCGAAGTCGGCGAGTTCGTGCATGCCGTGCAGGCATTCGATCGCCGCACCGGTGCGATGATATCCCTCGATCGCGCAGCCTGCGGCTTCGGCTATCGCGACTCGTTGTTCAAACGCGAGGCCGGACGCTATCTGATCGCCGCCGTCGATTTCCTGCTGCCGCGCGTCCGAGCGCTCAAACTCGACTACGACGGCGTGCGCGAGGAGCTCGCCGCGATGGGCGTGGCTGCGCCCGACGCCCGCGCCGTCGCGCACGCGATCTCGCGCGTGCGCACGCGCAAGCTTCCCGACCCCGTTGCCACGGGCAATGCCGGCAGTTTCTTCAAAAACCCCATCGTCTCGGCCGTTTCCGCAGCAACGCTCAAAAACGAGCACGCACGGATGCCGCTTTGGCCGCTTGCGAATGAACAGGCGAAGTTGTCGGCAGCGTGGCTGATCGAAACCTGCGGACTCAAGGGATTCCGCGACGGCGACGCAGGCGTGTCCGACCAGCACGCGCTGGTGCTGATCAACTACGGCGGTGCCAGCGGCGCGCAAATCCTGGCATTGGCGCGACATATCCAGCAAAGCGTATTCGCGCGTTTCGGCGTAACCCTGGAACCCGAGCCGCTCATCGTCTGATTCTTGCAACCCGCGACGCAACGCCTGGCGGCGCGATGCGCATCGAGCAAATTGCGCCGCCTACTCGCTGCACTGGAAGTACAGCAGATGCTCCGGATTGTGCGCGGACGTCTGCCCGAGGCTGATCGTGCCGTTGCGATGCAAGCGCACTTCGTCGCGATGGAACGCCAGTTCGTCGTCGCCGCCGAACGTGACCCAGGAACCGTTGGTCGATCGATCGGAAACGACGAAATAGCCGCGCTTGTACTCGATCAACGCATGATTGCGCGAAACCCACTCCGCATCGACGACGAGGCTCGACGATGGATCGCGACCGAGCGTGAAAGGCGGCGCGAGTTCATCCAGATCGATCGCGCGACCGCGATAGCGCAATTGCAGCCGCACATGCGGCACGGTGAAATTTCCGGTCGAGATCGCGCGCTGAACCATGGTGAGGTTGGACATGTCGTCCTGCCAGAGCACATCGACGATGTCGATCGGAAGATGCTTGCCGGCAACGCGCGTCTGCCCCATCGAACGTACGCGCAACATGCCCGCGTTGGTCAGCAAACGCACCGTCGCGGCGGTTGCGATGATCTGTTCGCGCTTGGCCAAGGCCGTCATGCGTGCCGCCGTGTTGACCGCATCGCCATACACGTCGCCGTCTTCGAGCAAGGTTTCGCCGTGATGCAGGCCCACGCGGATCGCAAGAAATTCGCGCGCGCACTCCGCATCCGCGGCGATGCGCTTTTGCATGTCGACGGCGGCGAGCAAACCCTGGATCGGACCGGGAAACGTGCACAGGATTTCGTCGCCGATGTTCTTGACCACGCGCCCACCGTGCCCGCGCGTCACCTCGCCGAGCGCGCCGAGCATGGTCGCAACAAGGCGCCGCGCTTCGATATTGCCGCGCGTCTCGAACAGCTTCGTGCTGCCGCTGACGTCGGCGAACAGGATGGTCAGTTGCTCGCTCATCGGCGCGCAGTTTAGCCCGATTTGATGCGCGAGCCGAGTTTTTCGGCGAGGCTTCGCTTTTACTCTGCGCTCACGCCAAGGCCGCGGCGGCGGCAACGATGTCGGCCTCGCCCGGCAAGACGAGAAAGGCGGCGCCTGCGAGCGGCGTGTAGGTATCGGCGCCGACGACGCGCTTGAACGGGGTCGCGCCGAAACCCGCCTCCGCGATCGCGGTGATGACGCCCTCGCCAATGCCGGCGCTGTGGCGGCCTTCGTCGACGATCACGATGCGCTTCGCCGTCCGCGCCTGCGCGGCGATATGCGCCTCGTTGAGCGGCACGAGCCAGCGCAGGTCGACGATGCGCACCTTCCAGCCGTGAATTTTCTCGATCTCGCGCGCGGCACGCAGGCTCATGGTCACGCCGTTGCCGTAGGTGAAAATGACCAGGTCGTTCGCCTCGCCGTGGTACACGCGCCCTTCGCCGAGCGCCATCGCCTGATCGGGTGCGGGATAGGCGAACGACCATTCGCCATCGCCCGCGGCGTACAGATCCTTGGTCATGTACAACGCAATCGGTTCGAGGAAGATCGCGACGCGACCGTCGACCTTGGCCAACGCAGCGAGCGTGCGCAGCATCGTCGCCGCGTCATCGCCGCGACTCGGACAACCGACGACAAGCCCGGGGATGTCGCGCAATGCGGCAATCGAATTGTCGTTGTGGAAATGGCCGCCGAAGCCGCGCTGGTAGCCGAGCCCCGCCATGCGCACGAGCATGGGGTTGCGATACTGGTTGTTGGAGAAGAATTGCAGCGATGCCGCTTCGCCGCGAATCTGATCGCAGGCGTTGTGGAAATACGCGAGATACTGGATTTCCGGAATCGGCAACATGCCCATGTTGGCGAAGCCCTGGGCGAGGCCGAAAATCATCGTTTCGTCGAGCAGCGTGTTGAACACGCGTGCGTTCTTGAACGCCTTGTGCAGACCTTTGGTAACCGTGTAAACGCCGCCTTTTTGCGCCACGTCCTCGCCGAACAGCAGGCTTTCCGGGTACTTCGCCATCAGGTCGTGCAACGCGTTGTTGATCTGGATGGCCAAATGGCGCGGCGGCAATTTCTCCGGCAATTTTTCCGTACCGCCGAACACCTTCACGCGCTGCGTTTCGTAGTCGGCGCGTTGCGCTTCGGCTTTCACTTTGACCGCCGAGTACGGCGCCAGCGGCGCGACGACGTCAGCGAGCGAGGTCAGCTTCGGCGTGCGGTCGGCCGCCTCAGCCGCGGCGAAGCACTTCGCACGGAAATCTTCGTAGCGCGCGAGCAGTTGTTCCTTGGTGTACACGCCGGCTTCGAGCGCGATCGCCGCGCTGCGCAGCAGCGGATCGGTCGCTTCGACCGCCATCAACTCCTCGAAGCTGCGCCACTCGATCTCGAAGTCGGTACCGGCATGGCCCATGATGCGCGTGGTGCGCAGGTGCAGAAAGGTCGGTCGCCGCGTGGTGCGACAGTGGTGCACGGCGCGCGCCACGCCTTCGTAACCCGCCGCGAGGTCGAGGCCGTCGGCGTGGAAATAGTCCAGATTGCTGCGGCCTTCGAAATTCGCCCGTACCCAATCGCTCGGCGTTTTCACCGAAATACCGATGCCGTTGTCCTCGCAGACGAACAACACCGGGGCCGGCAATGTCTGATAGGCCGTCCACGCGGCGGCATTGAAGGCGGTCTGCGCCGTGGCATGGTTGGACGAAGCGTCGCCGAACGAGCAAATCGCAATCGCATCCGCCGGCACCGGCAAGTCGTGGCCGATGCGCCGCGCCTGCTCGATCGCCACCGCCGTACCCAAGGCTTTGGGCAGGTGCGAAGCGATCGTCGAGGTTTGTGGCAGCACCCACAACGGCTTGCTGCCCCAGACTTTGTGGCGCCCCCCGCTCGCGGGGTCGTCCGCGCTCGCCGCGAACGAGAGCGCCGAGTCCATGATCGGATCCATGCCCGGCAACTTGCGAAACCGCTCGGCCATGAAACCGCCGCTGCGATAGTGCAAAAACGCAGGGTCCGTGTGCCGCGTCAATCGCGCCACCATCGCGTTGCCTTCGTGCCCCGACGAACCGATCGTGTAGAACACCTTGTTTTGCACCCGCAATACGCGCGCCATCAAATCGAGATGACGCGAAATCAGTTGCGAATCGAACAATTGCACGAAATCCTCGCGCGTGCACAGGCTGTCCGGCGTGATCGGCGCGGAAGGATGTTCACGATGTGCCGCCACCGTGCCGTTCCAATCGCGCACGAACTCGATGAAGTTCGCATCGCACACCTCGGCGCGATTGACGTTCTTGTGGCGGGCGGGGATGGGATTGGCGACGGCGTTCATGCGCGGATTCCGAAAATATTGGCCCGTATTTTATGGCACCACGCCCCATGCCGGCAGTACCAATTCAATCGATTCGCCTCGACCGTTCTGGAGCGCATGCGAGTGGCGATGAGGACAATCGGTTCAGTCCATCGTACTGCAGTTGTTCGAGTGGGCTCTTGCCCGAACTTGCATTCTTCAACCGCGCAATGACGTTGCCGACGGCGTCATACGCATACTGGTCGTCCTGCAGATTGCACGCGCCCGTGCCGGCTCCGTTCGTGCACACGCCCTTGAGTCTTCCGTCGTTCGCGTAGTAACTCAGGCTGGTTTGCAGCAGCGTGCTGCCGCCGCGTTTTTCGCTCACCGGCTGGCCGACGCGATGAGCGCCATGCCATCGCATCCCCACGTGCGCATGCGCGCGGGTGCGCGAGCGCCGGCCTGCGGGCCTTGGCGCTGGCATGAGAGGGATTCGGTATACGGCCATTCGCGTGATCTTGGTGCTCCGCCGGGTGGTGCCACAGTTACCTTACTTGGGGGGCCGTGCGCAAGCGAGTACACTGACCAAGAAGCAGACTGCTGGACGCCGCACGCAGCGACAAGGCACAGCTCGTCACCAACCCCGCCTTGCTCGCCAAGCTTGCCCGCCGCTAAGGAGAACGCCATGACTCAAGTGACGGTTTCGATTCCAGACGAACTCGCGCAGCGCACACGCAACGCCGGCCTGCTGTCCGATGTCGCCATTCGGCAACTGCTCGAGGACGCCATGCGTCGCGAGGCCGGACGCGAGCTGCTCAAGCTGGCCGAGGACATTCGCGCGGCGGGCATTGCGCCGATGAGCGAGGACGAGATCGTTGCCGAGGTGAAGGCGGTTCGCGCCGAACGCCGCGCCCGTCCGTCCTGATCGTGCGTCTGGTTCTCGACACCAACGTCGTCGTCTCGGCGCTGGCCTTCGGCGGCACGCCGCTGCAATTGCTGCACGCGGCCGTCACCGGCGACGTGTTGCTGTTCACATCAAAGGCGCTGCTCGCCGAACTGCGCGAAGTGCTGGCCCGGCCGCACCTCGCCGGGCCGCTGGCGCGCAAGCAATCCTCGGTCGAGCAGGCCATCGCCAAGTACGGCGAACTCGCGCTGCGCGTTGCACCCACGTCCGTTCCGCGCGTCGTGCCGAACGATCCCGACGACGATCACGTCATTGCCTGTGCCCTCGCCGCTCGTGCCGATGGAGTGTGACCTAGATTTTGTGTAAACGGGTCACAGGCAGGAAACTGCCACCTGACCCGGAGACACAATGACTACGACCAAGCATGAAGTACCCGAAGAACTGTTGACCGGCCTGCTGGCCAACTACAAAAAACCGGAAGACCTGATCGGCGAAAACGCCCCCTCACCCAACCCTCCCCCCCCGAGCGGGCTCGGGGGAGAGGGCTTGCTCCGCGCTGAGATTCAGCGCTAATCAGGTCACCCGATCATCCGCCGACGCAGGCGCAGCGCCTCAACGCAAGCGCTGCTCGTTCGCCACGCCATGCGGTACGTGCCCGGTGGCAACGTGCATGCGTGCGGATTCGACGTTGTGCGCGGAGTCGTCGAAAAAAATGTCGGCTGCAAAGGTTTCCAGGAAGGGGCCTTTGTCGCGACCACCGAGGAACAACGCTTCGTCCAGGCGCACGCCCCAATGGCGTAGCGTCAGGATCACGCGCTTGTGCGCGGGGGCCGAGCGTGCGGTGACGAGGGCGGTGCGGATCGGCGAATCCGCTTCGGGGAAGGCCTCCTGCAAGCGATGCAATGCCGCGAGAAAATCGCGAAACGGGCCGCCGCAGAGCGGCTGGTCGACGCGCTCGACCTCATGGCGATGGAAGGCTTCGACGCCTTGTTCCTGCGACACGCGTTCGGATTCGTCGCTGAAGATCACCGCATCGCCGTCGAAGGCGATGCGCAATTGATCCGAGGTTGCCGCCGGCGCCTTCGACGGCAGGATCGTGGCCGCGGCGATGCCCGCCGCCAGCGATGCCTTGACGCTATCCGGGTTGGCCGAGAGAAACAATTGCGCACCGAACGAACGGACATACGGCCATACCGGCGCACCCGAAGTGAACGCCGCACGCGCGATGTCGAGCCCGTAATGCTCGATCGAATTGAAGATGCGCAGGCCGGTATCGGTCGAATTGCGCGACAGCAGAATGACTTCGACCCGTGGCGGTGCCGGCAGAGGCGGATTGAGCCGGAGCAACTTGCGCACGAGTGGAAAGGCGATGCCCGGTGTCAGCGGGTCGTTTTCACGTTCGCGCTGATAGGCATGAAAGGCGTCCAACCCGGCCTGTTCGAACAGCTGATGACTCTCAGCCATGTCGAACAGGGCACGCGAGGTGATCGCAACGATCAAACGGTCGGAAGTTTCCGGTTCGGACATGCCGCGATTTTACTCCAGCGGTCGTCAACCGCTCCGATCACCGGAGCAAGTCCGCACCAGAAACAAAGTGCGTCGGAACGCAACAAAATTATGTAAATGTATTTTTTTGTAATTTGCAGTAATATTATCGTGCAGTTAAATCCGAATTTCCCGCTTGCCTGCCGAGTCGATGCGCATACGGTAACCGACTGGCTGTGCGATCACGATGCCCTTGGCCATGACCGTCGAAACCAAAATCGATTCGCTTTCCCCGACCCGGGCCTGGCCACTACTTGCCTCGCTCACCACGCCGCACGGCAGGCGAAAAAGTTTCTTTGAAAATGCGCGGCTGACTTACGCCGGCGCACGCAAACGCACGTTCAAACGCGCTCGTTTTCTGCTTCTTGCCGCAAGCCGATATCGGCTGCACGATGTTTGGTTTCGGCTGCTCGAATCGCCAGCCATGCAGCCCATGCTGGCGCGCCAGCCCTTGCTGCGCGCAAAAATCCAGCATAGCTACGTGCTGAGCGGCATCGGTACCGCCGATCGTCTGTTGCTCGCGAGTGAGCATTTTCGCGCGTTTCTGGATCGAGTTCCGCCTGCCTTTGGTGCGATGATTTATCAAGGTGCCGGCCTGCCTCTCGCCGAAATCGAGACCCCAAGCGCGCGCTATGCGCTACGTCTGTTGCATCTGCCGCATTGTTGGCAGGAGGGCGAAATGTCGCTTGGCTTGTTCGAGAACGCCATGCTGATCGGTTCGGCAACGCTTGTTCTCGGCACGGCGCATGATTTTTCCCCGGAACGGCCGGATGAAATGGCGCTGTTCGTCGGTGGCCTGCAAGGCCTGCAGGGCGGCGATGGCCAGGATGCCTTTCGCCGAGCGACGAAAGCCATGCAGGGGCTGCGTCCTTTCTCGTTGCTGATTCATGCTTTGCGCTCGCTGGCACGCAGCCTCGGTGCGCGGCACCTGCTCGCCGTTGCCGATGCGCACCACGCTTTGCGCTACAAGCGCGCCAAACGGCGCATCCACCTGAGCTACGACGACATCTGGCGCGAGCATGCCGCCACCACCACGGCCAGCGGCATGTTCGATCTCGGTACTGCCACCGTGCTCAAGGATCTGGCCGACATCCCCAGCCACAAGCGCGCCCAGTACCGGCGCCGCTACGCCATGATGGAAACGGTGGACGCAGACATCGCCGCGGCACTTCGCCACTGCGGCTGAGCGCGCTCGCTCAACAGGCGAACTGCTCGTTGAGAATGCGATCTTCGAGATTGTGCTCGGGATCGAACAGCAGGTCGACGGTGCGATCGCGGGATTCGCGGATACTGACTTCAATCACGTCGCGTACTTCGTTCGAATCCGCCGTCGCGCTGACCGGGCGCTTGTAGGGGTCGAGCACTTCGAGCTTGACCACGGTTCCCGCGCGCAGAATCGCACCACGCCAGCGACGTGGGCGAAACGGGCTGATCGGCGTCAACGCGAGCACATCGGCGCCGAGCGGCAGAATCGGCCCGTGTGCGGAGAGGTTGTACGCCGTCGAGCCCGCGGTCGTGGAGACCAGAATGCCATCGCACATCAGCTCGTCGATTTTCACCGCACCATTGAGCGAGACGCGAATATGCGCGGCTTGCTTGGTCTGGCGCAGGAGCGAGACTTCGTTGAACGCCAGCGAAGTCGATGTACTGCCCGACTCGCCGATCGCCTCCATGACCAGCGGCTTGAGTACGGTCGGCTGCGCACGCGCGAGGCGATCGATGAGCCCCTCTGCGCGGAACTGGTTCATCAGAAAACCCACGGTGCCGAGTTTCATGCCATACACCGGCTTGTTCAGCGCAAGATGACGGTGCAACGTACGCAGCATGAATCCGTCGCCGCCGAGGGCGACGATCACATCGGCATTTTCGAGCGGCACATCCGCGTACCGGGCGCGGACTTCGGCGAGCGCGGCTTGCGCCTCTTCAGAGCGGCTGGCGACGAAGGCGATGGAAGGCTTGAGCACGACGACTCCGCGCGGAAGTTGTCGGGATTCTACCCGCATTGCCACAGCTTGTGCCGCAGATTACCGATTCGTCATCTTCTGAAATGATCTCGCCAATCGACACCATCCAAGCGACAATACAGGGACATTTCGAGCACCCGGCTCTGCCAACCTTCCCTTTCATGCCGATTATCGCCCTACCGCTGAAGTTCGCACTGCGCTGCCGCTGGCGGCACGCGATCGCAATGACTGGAGCGTTCTTGCTGAGCGGATGCGCGATGTGGCACACGGCCATCCCCGATCTGCCCAGGGACGCGCCCGCCTCGTGGCAAGCGCGACATTCCTCGGGCGAGTTTCGCCCCGACCTCGATCATTGGTGGCGCGCCTTCGGCGATCCGGTACTGAACGACCTGATAGAACGCGCCTTGAAGGAGAACCTCAACATCCAGATGGCCAGGGAGCGCTTGCAGGCTGCGCGCGCAGTACGCCATGCGAGTCGCAGCCTGTTTTGGCCGAACCTCAACTTCCGCACCTACATCGAGACGACCCCCAATGCGAGCACCGGCTTCCTCGAAGTCGGTCTCGATTCGACCTGGGAGTTCGGCTTCTTCGGCCGCGCGACCGGCAACAAACGTATCAACCTCGCCGACGAAAACCTGGCGATCATCGATGCGGCAGCAATGCGCGTCACCGTCGTGGCGGAAGTCGCGCGCAGCTATATCGAGTTGCGCTCGGCACAGGCGCGCGCAGAGACCCTGGATCGAGTCGTCGAATCACGCACCCATCAAGTCACGCTTGCGCAAACTCGCCTGCTGACACATCTCGGCACTCCACTTGAGGTGGACCGTGCTCGAACCGAGTTGCTGCAGGCGCAAAATGAGGCAGCCGAACCCGCCCTCACCATAACCCAGACCCGCCAAGCCATCGCCGTACTGCTCGGCACAACGTCGCCCGACCCGATCTTGCTTGCGCAGGCGAAACCGCCCGTATTGCCGACCATCGAAATCGGTGAAGTCCCTGCCGACCTGGTGCGCACGCGACCGGACATTCGTCGCGCAGAACAAAACGTCGTGCGTGCCGCCGGTGAACTGGGCATCGCACGTGCCGATCTGTGGCCGAAACTCGGGGTCTTTGCCACGCTGATTTCGTCTACCGCACTGACCAAAACCCATCTCAACGACGACTTTGTTTTTGTTCCAGGCCCAACGATCTCACTGCCGATCGTCGACTGGGCAGCGCGGCGCCAGGTGGCCAACGCGCGTGAGCACGCCTTGCAGGCCTCTGTGCTCGCCTACCGCGAAGCCGTGATCGAAGGCGTGGCCGAAGCGCAGACCGCACTGGCACAGTTCGACACGAAAAGCGCGCTGGTGCAAAACCTGGGCGAATCGCTGGAAATGAGTGCAAGAGCGGCAAAATCCGCGCAGACCCTGCAGCGCATCGGACTTGGCGACGGCATCGACAGCGCAAACGCGGAAATCATCGCAAACCAGGCGCGCCTCGGACACAACCTCGCCGAACGCGATCGTTCGCTGGCCTATATCGCACTCTACAAGGCTTTCGGCGGCGCAATTCCTCCGTTGGCCAAGGACATCCACCACCAAGGGCTGCCATAGTGGTCGCCCTCGCTCGAAAAACCCTGATCTATGAATGGCGCAAGTTTCTTCCTGCGGCCCTTGCCGTTGCGTTTTCCGGATTGCTGCTATTGATGATGACTGCATTGATGTTCGGCATCTTTTCCAGCGCCGGTGTCTACGTCAGCCGCTCCGGTGGCGACATCTGGGCAGGCTATCCGGGTACGCAGACCGTGGAACTGGGCCGACCGATTCCGCGCGACACCGAAGTCTGGCTGCAAATGGATCCCGATGTCGTCCAGGTGGAGCCGTTCCAATGGCTCGATGGCGATTGGCGCGGCCCGGTCGAACGCGGCAGCGTGTCGGTGTTCATCTCCGGGATCGAGCCGGCGCCGAACGGGTTGATGTTCTCGCACGTTCTGAGCGCAGCCGAGCGGGCCATGCTGTCCGAACCGGGCGCCGTGATCGTTGATGGTGCCGATTTGTCCAAGCTCGGCCTCGGCATCGGCGGCACGGCATTCCTCAACGGCCATCGTGTCCGGATCGTCGCTGCCGCCAATGGACTGCGCACGCTCGGTGGCGTCAATATCGTGACTTCGATTGCGACGGCACGCACCCTCGTCGGCGACCCAGCGGAGCGCGACAAGGTCGCCTACTATGTCGCCCGCCTTGCCCCCGGCGCGAATCCGGATGCGGTACGCGGTCGCCTCACCCCTGTCGCCAGCGCGCACCGCTTCGCCGTGTGGACTCACGATGAGTTTGCCTGGAATGCCGCAACCTACTGGATGTTCGAAACCGGCGCTGGTCTTGGCTTCATTTTCCTGTCTTTCGTGGTGTTTCTCGTTGGCGTCGTCATCACCAGCCAGACGCTGTTCGCCGCCGTGGCAAGTTCGGTGCGGGAATACGCCATGCTCAACGCGCTCGGCGCGGGCATCGGCACGCTGCGACGCGTGATTCTTGAGCAAGCATTCTGGGTCGGCGCGATCGGCATCGTTTTCGGTGGCCTCGTCAGCCTCACATTGGCGCTGCTCGCGCACGGTCAGGACGTGCCGATCGCATTCAACTACATCGCTGCAATCGCCTGTGGCGTTCTGGTCATGACGATCGCGTTGATCTCCGGGCTCCTCGCCGTCGGCGCGATCAATCATCTGGAGCCGGCAAACCTGCTGCGCTGACCATGACCGCCCTTCTCGCCGAGCACATCACCAAAAGCTACACCAGCGGCCACGTCGAGACGCCGGTCCTGCAGGGCATGTCGATCGCCTTGAACGAGCGCGAATTGACGCTGGTGCTCGGCCCCTCCGGCTCCGGCAAGAGCACGCTGCTGGCAATTCTCTCCGGCCTGCTCAAGCCGGATCGCGGCCATGTCGCCGCGCTCGGCGAAGATCTGTGGAAGAAGTCCCGCGCCGATCTGGAAAAATTTCGTCTCGAACACACCGGCTTCGTGTTCCAGGGGTTCAATCTGTTTCCGGCCCTGACCGCACTCGAGCAAGTCATGCTGCCGCTCGCCTATCTCGGCTTGCCTCGACACACCGTGCGCAACATGGCGCTCGCTTCGCTCGAAGAAGTCGGCCTCGCCTCGCGCGCGCATCTGCGCCCGATCGAGTTGTCCGGTGGCGAGAAGCAACGCATCGCCATCGCCCGAGCACTGGCGAAGAAGCCACAATTTTTGTTCGCCGACGAACCAACCAGCGCGCTCGACTCGGTCAACGGCAAAAATGTCATCGACGCTTTGCACCGCGTCGCTCGCGTCTACGGCGCGACCGTCGTCTGCGTCAGTCACGACACGCGCCTCGCCGCCGACGCCGACCGCATCGTGCACATGGCCGATGGGCGTATCCTCTCCGACGTGCAGCAGATCAGCGCCTCGGCACCTTCTCGTTCAAAATCCGCAGAAATGCCATGACGAACTCGTTGCAGCAATCCGCATTACCCGCTCTTTCGGAACACTCCGAAATTCAACCCATCGCTTTGCCCGCCTGCGGGCACCCAGGACGCTGGATTTCGGCTTTCGTCGCAACGGCCCTGATTTTGTCGCTTGCCGCATGCGGCAAATCGCCGACACAATCGGCATCCGCTGCGCCAAACACCACGTCCATTTCGAAATTCGTCGCCATCGCACGCGGTCGCGTCGACGTGCAGGGCGGTCTGGTTCATGTCGCCGCCTCGCGTGATGGCATCGTTGCCGAATTGCCGAAAGCGGCCGGCGACGAGGTCACGGTCGGAGATGCGCTCGTCGTGCTCGATACAAAGCAGGCGCGAATCGCCCTCGATGCGGCCAAAGCCGAACTCAACGCCACAACCGCGCAGGGCGCCATGCTGCGCGCCAAACAACCTGGCCTCAAATTGCGCGCCGAACGCGTGAGCGCAGCGTCCGCAGCCGGCGCGGCCACCGGGCAATCGGCCGACGACGCAAGGCAAGCCTTGGCGGAGTTGCATGCCGAGATCATGGTTTCCGATGCGAATATCGAAACCGCGAAGCAGAAAGTTCGTCAGGCCGAATACGAGATCGACGCGCGAACGCTGCGTGCGCCGGTACCGGGTCGCATCGTTTCGCGCGCGACCCACATCGGCGACGTCGTTTCGCCCTCTTCCGGAGAACTCGTCGAACTGCTGCCATCGGCGCCGCGCATCGTGCGCGCCGAACTCAACGAGGGCTTCGTCAACAAAGTCGGCATCGGCATGAGCGCGGAAATATCGAGCGAAACCGATCCGGGCAAGCCGCAAACCGCACGCGTGATTCGCATCGGCGAAGTGTTCGGCCCGAGCAAACTCAACGAAAGCGCGCAAGAATCGACCGATGCACGTGATGTCGAATGCATCCTCGAACTGCCCGACAACACCCTGAAAGTCGGCCAGCGCGTGCAGGTGCGGTTTCTTCCGACCACGAAATAACGCCTGCATCGCAACGCCTGCCGATGCGGCAACTCGCGATAGATTGGCGCCGCGCAGCCAATGGCCGTGCCGTGCGGCGCCCGATGCTTATGCGCCCTGCTGGATCAAATGCGCAAGACGGCGCACCGCAACGGATACGATCGGGTAGTCGGTCACGACCTGCGAGCGCATGTCGGCAAACATCGCCAGGGTAAATTTCAGCGCAGGATCGTCGCGATTGAGCCACGCGGCAACGAGATCGCCTCCTTGCCCCTTGCCGCTCGCCAATACCTGCGCGGTGAGGGCGCGATGCTGCGCGTACAATTCGTCGCGCAGGCCGCCGCGCGCTTGCGCATGCCATTGCGATTCCACCGGTAACGCCTCGATTTTCTGCATCAGCCAATTCAAATCGAGCGACTCGCCAAGGCCGAAATACACCTTTGCCGCTTCACCGATCTTGAGCTTGTGGTCGTTGGCGACGTGAATGATGTCGAGACCCGAGCCGGGTGTGCGCAAGCCAGCCAGTTCATTGCCGAGCGCATCGGGGAACCCCGCTTCCTTCCAACGCTGCTGCTCGCTCTCGTACGCCGCACGCTCGCTGGGCGTCGACACATCGTAGAGCTGTTTGCGCAACTCCTGCATGCCCTTGTGGTACTTGGCCACCGCGGCGGCGATGTCGAGCCCTTCGTCGGCGTGGTTGAGCAGCCAGCGCGTGGTGCCACGCAGGCACTGCCAGATCACAAGCAGCGCGTCGATCTGCGCGTTGCCGTTGACCTTGCCGTCGAGCGCTTCGATCTGCGCCCACATGTCGCGCGCATCGAATACCTCGCGTGCGATGTTGTAGGCGCGCGCCACCTGCGCCGGCGTCTTGCCGGTGTCCTCGCCCATGCGCAACACGAAGGTAGCGCCCATGCGGTTGACCATCGAATTGGTCACCGCGGTGGCGATGATTTCGCGCTTCAGGCGATGGCGCTCCATGTGGCCGGCGTACTTTTCCTGCAACGGCCCGGGGAAATAGCGGCGCAGTTCCTTCGACAGATACGCATCTTCCGGCACATCGGAATCGAGCAATTGCTGGAACAGCACGATCTTCGAATAGGACAGCAGGATCGACAGCTCGGGCCTGGTCAAACCCAGGCCGCGCGCCTTGCGCTCGGCAAACTCGGCATCGCTCGGCAGAAATTCGATCTGGCGATCGAGCAGGCCTTGCGATTCGAGCGTGCGGATGAAGTGCTGCTTCGACCCCAACCGCTGCACGGACATGCGTTCCATCAGGCTGATCGCCTGATTCTGCCGATAGTTGTCGGCAAGCACGAGGCGCCCCACTTCGTCGGTCATCGCCGCAAGCAATTGATTGCGGCCCTCGACGGTCAATTCGCCGTTCTTGACCACATCGTTGAGCAAGATCTTGATGTTGACCTCATGGTCGGATGTGTCCACGCCGGCGGAGTTGTCGATGAAGTCGGTGTTGAGCAACACCCCGTTCAACGCCGCTTCGATACGCCCGCGCTGGGTGAAACCCAAATTGCCGCCTTCGCCGACAAGTTTGCAACGCAGCTCGCCGCCGTTGATGCGGATCGCGTTGTTGGCGCGATCGCCCACGTCGGCATTGGTTTCCACTTCGGCCTTCACGTAGGTGCCGATGCCGCCGTTCCAGAGCAAATCCACCGGCGCTTTCAGAATTGCGCGCTTGAGATCGTTCGGCGCCAATGCCTCGACACCGGCATCCAGGCCGAGCGCTTCGCGGATTTCCGGCGAAATCGGAATCGACTTTGCCGTGAGGGGATAGATGCCGCCGCCCTTGCTGATGAGCGTCGCGTCGTAGTCCGCCCACGACGAACGCGGCACCTTGAACATGCGCTCACGCTCGGGGAAGGTTTTTGCCGCATCCGGATTCGGATCGAGAAAAACGTGACGATGATCGAATGCCGCGACGAGACGAATGTGTTTCGACAACAGCATGCCGTTGCCGAACACGTCGCCGGACATGTCGCCGATGCCGACGCAGGTGAAATCCTGCGATTGCGAATCGCGGCCGAGCGCGCGGAAATGGCGCTTGACCGACTCCCACGCGCCCTTCGCGGTGATGCCCATGCCCTTGTGGTCGTAGCCGACCGAGCCGCCCGAGGCGAATGCGTCGCCGAGCCAGAAATCGTGTTCGGCGGAAATCGAGTTGGCGATGTCGGAAAACGTCGCCGTGCCCTTGTCGGCGGCGACGACGAGGTAGGGATCGTCCGCATCGTGACGCACGCAATTCTGCGGATGCACGACCTTGCCATCGACCAGATTGTCGGTGATGTCGAGCATGCCGTTCATGAACAGGCGATAGCAGGCGATGCCCTCGGCGAGTTGCGCGTCGCGGTCGCCGCCGACGGGCGGACGTTTGACGAAGAAACCGCCCTTCGAGCCGACTGGCACGATGACCGTGTTCTTCACCATCTGCGCCTTGACCAGGCCGAGCACTTCGGTACGGAAATCCTCGCGTCGATCCGACCAACGCAGGCCGCCGCGCGCTACCGGGCCGAAACGCAAATGCACGGCTTCCACGCGCGGAGCGTAGACGAAGATTTCGCGGTACGGCCGCGGCTTGGGAAGGTCGGGCACGCGCGCGGGATCGAACTTGAACGAAATGTATTCGCGCGGCTTGCCTTCGGGCGTCTGGAAATAGCTCGTGCGCAACATCGCGCCGACCACGCCGAGGTAAGCGCGCAGGATGCGGTCCTCGTCGAGACTCGCCACATTGTCGAGCAGCAGTTTGATTGCACCGACAATGGCGTTGTACTGCTCCTCGCGCGAGCCGGCAACGGCAGCCAGCGGGGCATCGAGGAGGGTCGTGCGCTGATCCTTCAACGCCTCCGGCAACAACGTCTCGATTTCCTTCTGCAGGCGCTTTCTCTGGTGCTCGATGTCACCGTGCGACCAGGTGTCGCGCGCCGGATCGAACTTGGTCTCGAACGATTGATACAGCAGCGCGGACAACAGCGGATAGCGATTGAGTGTGTCCTCCATGTAGCTCTGCGAGAACGGCACGCCGGTCTGCAACAAATACTTGCACAGGCCGCGCAGCATCGCCACCTGACGCCAATCGAGGTTGGCCGCCAGAATCAGTTTGTTGAATCCGTCGCTTTCGGTCTGGCCGCGCCAGATGCGCTCGAAACTCTGCTGGAACGTCTCACGCACGGTGTCGAGATCGAAATCGAAGCGTCCGGCGGGCTGCACTTCAAAATCCTGGATCACGATCGTCGTGTCGCCGACGTGCATCTCGTAAGGGTGCTCGGACAAGACCTTCATGCCCATGTTTTCGAGCATGGGCAACACTTCGGTCAACGTGATCGGCGTGCCATGTCTGAACAACTTGAATCGCAGATTCGACTCGCCACGCGCGCGATAGAGGCTCAGGCGGATGTCGTCCGCGCCCTTCAGACTTGCCGCCGCTTCGACATCGGCCGCAGCAACGGCAGAGGACACTTCTTCGATGTAACCGGCCGGCAAGGCGCGACCGTAGCGGTTGGCCAGACGCGAGCCTTTGTCTTCGCCATGCTTGCGCACCAGCGTCTCGCGCAATTCGTCGTGCCAATTGCGCACGATCTCGCCGATCTGACTTTCCAACGCGACCACCTCGCAGTCCGGCTTGTCGCCCGCTTTCGGGCGGATGACGAGATGCACGCGCGCGAGCGGCGATTCGCCCATCTGCACGGAAGAATCGACGCGCTCGCCGTGGAAGGCGCGCTTGAGCAGGGCTTCGATTCGCTCGCGCACATCCGTGTTGAAGCGCTCGCGCGGCACGAACACGAGGCAGGAGAAAAAGCGCCCGTATTTGTCGCGGCGCACGAACAGGCGTGAACGTGCGCGCCCCTGCAAGTGCATGATGCCGCTCGCGGTGTCGAACAATTCGTTCTCGCTGGATTGGAACAACTCTTCGCGCGGCAACGTCTCGAGAATATTGCGCAGCGTCTTGCCCGAATGCGAATCGCGCTTGTAGCCGGAGCGGCTCATGACGGCTTCGTATTTTTGCCGCACCAGCGGGATTTCCCACGGCCGGCGCGTGTACGCGCCCGAGGCATAGAGGCCGAGGAAGCGATGCTCGGCGACCGGCATGCCTTGACCGTCGAATTCGAGCACGCCGATGTAATCCATGTAGCCGCCGCGATGGACGGTCGAACGCGCATTGGTTTTGGTCAGAATGATGGCGTCGCCCGTTCCCGCCTTGCGCAGTTCGTGGGAAACCATGCTTTTGAGCGATCGCGGCGCCACTTGGCGCTCGTTGCCGCGCAGGATGCCCAGCCCCGTCTGCGGCACAGCGACCAGCACGGAATCTCCTGCCTGTTCGGTGACGCGGTATTCGCGATACCCAAGGAACGTGAAGTGATCCTCGGCGGCCCAGCGCAAGAATTCCTGCGCATCGGCGACACCGGCCGCATCGAGCGGCAACTGCCACTTGCCGACGTTGTCGGCCATGTCGGCCATTTTCGACTTCATGGCAGCCCAATCGGCCACGGCAACGCAAACATCGTGCAAGGCGACAAGCATCGCTTTTTGCAAACGGTCGATCTCGGCCGGCTCGCTGAGTCGGTCGACCTCGATGTGCATCACCGATTCGGGTTTGCCCTTGTTCGATTCATCGGCAGCAAGACTCAGCAGGTTGCCGCCCGCATCGCGCGCGACGAAATACACCGGATGAATCAGCCCGTGCAGCGACAGCCCCTGCTCGTGGGCGGCAAGGCCGACCGAATCGACGAGAAACGGCATGTCGGCGGTGGCCAATTGCACGACGGTGTAGTTGGATTCCCATCCGTCGCTTTCGATGCTCGGATTGAACACGCGCACGCTGGGCACGTTCGCGGCGCGTATGCGCGTGAAATCCATCAGCCCGCGCAACAGCGCAGCCCAGGTCTTCGCATCGCGAACGGCAAGATCGTCTTCGGAAATGCGGCTGAAAAACCGTTCGACGAAGGTGCGCGCCTGCTGCAGCTGCGAGGCGGAAGGGAGATGCGGCTGAAGCTCGGTGAGAATGGCATCGATCGCCACGGCGATCGGAGCGGATTTCGCGTTCATGACGATATCGTTCCCTGCGTGTTGACGGTTGCCGGCGCGATGCCGGGCGTGAGCGAATTATAAGCCGCTTCGATTGGCCATGGCGGAGCCACTTCATCCGCTCCGGCTCGGGCGCCGGCTCAGGTAAAGTTCACTTTGCCGCAGGATGGTCTTCATCGCATTGCCAAATCGGCAAGCGGTTGATGTGCCCGCAATCTCGCGCGCCCGCCTTGATGGTCAACGCATGCGCTGCGGGTTTCGCGTCAATCCGCGTCGACTTCGCGCCAACGCCATGCCGCGAGCAGCAGAAAACTTGCCAACAAGATTACCCCTGTCGCTGCGAGCAAGGCATGTTCGCGCAACGCATCGATCGTTCTGGCGGCAAGCGCACTCAATCGACCGGCTTCCCGCGGCGCTGTGAATGCAAACCACTTTGCGCCGGCAGCAGTTTCGGCTTCGATGCGAAAATCGTGTGCCGGCGCATGCTTCACGATTTGCCGCCATTCTTGCGGTGACCCCGCAACCGGTCGAATCGACTTGCTGCCGATTGACAGCGCAAGGCCGGCTGCGGGCAAGTCACCGACCACATCGAGAATCAGATAGGGCCACTGGGTTTGCATTGGCAACGATCGAAAAATGCCGGCATTGTGTTCGCCTTCCAGGATATAGGAGCCATACGCAGGCTGTACAGGCTGGGCGACGTCCGGCGCGAAGCCACCCGGCACGAAGGCCGCCGCTGCAACGGGCGAATCGACTTGCAATGGCAACGGCTTGCGTATCGACGCAGGCAAAACCTCACGGACGGCCGGATCGTCCAGTAGCGTCTTGAGCCGGGGGATGGCCCAATACGGGGCCGGCGGAAATCCAGGAGCCTCGAAAGCCCCCGCATCGCCACGCAGATAGTTGGCCACGCGTTGCGAGCTGGTCGTCAGCCATTCGGCGCGGCGCGCGATGCCCTCGATGTTTGCCGGAACGCGCGCGGCCGTACCCAGAGCGAACAGCATGCCGACCGCCACCGTCACCGGCACGGGCTGGAACCACCGGCGCGGAGCCGCCGACGCCATCTCACGCAACAGGGCATACAAATTCATCAATGGCCAAAAGACGACCACGTCGAGATAGCGATTGGGCAGGGTATCGCCGACGATATGCCGATAGATCGCCATCGCACCGATTTGTCCAGCCAGCCACAAGCCGAATCCGAACACGAACCAATCCATGCTTTCGAGGCTGCCGCGCCGGAGCAGGCGCCAGGCGAAGAAGCAGAAAGGCAATGAGACCAACAATCCCACGCTCGCCGAATTCGCATAAGGCCACGCGGCGCAGGTGAGAATACGGATCACCCAGAATGGCTCGCCGTTCGATGCCGAGGGGGATTCCACCGTCATCGCACGCTCCGCATGCAGGAAGAGCCAAACGCCGATCAGGGCGATGGCCAACCCCGCTGCGGCGCCAATGACGAAAAGGTGCGCGCGCTCGTGGCTGTGCCGACGACGCAACAGCATGACCCCTGCCGCAATCGCGGGCGCCAACAAACCCGGCCCCATGCTTGCCGTCGCCACTGCCGCCGCAATCGCGAACGCCGCGATCCGGCTCGGGCGAGTCGTTTCCAGGCTGGCCGCGAACCACAGACAAAAAAGGGTGCCCAGCAAAACAAAGTAGAACTGGTTCTGGAATCCATGCATGGCATCCACCCACCCCAGCGGGATCGCCCCGATGACGGCGAACAGGCAGGCGAATCCGAATATGCCCGCAGGGGCGCGGCGGAAAAACAGCCACGCGGGGACGCACCACACGGCGGCGGCGAGAAATGCGTCGAACAGGGCGACGGGAACGTTGTCGAATTGACCGTGGTTGAGCGCCAAAGCCGCCACGAACACGAGCTTGGTAAAAAATATCGTGTGCTCGTTGTTCGGCGCGAACAAGTCGGCGATGCCCAACCCGCCACTCGCGAAGCCACGCGCAAGGCCGTCGATCAATATGTCCCATTCCTCCCACCACGGAATCGAATGGGCATACGTCGCCACCAACGCCACGCGAGTCGCCACGATGATCGTCGCCAACGCGGCCACGATCAGCAGCGTTTGTGGCCGACTCAACCGCATGATCAACGCAGCCCGGTTTCGTTGCGCGCGATGACCATGCGCTGGATTTCGCTGGTGCCTTCGTAGATCTCGGTGATCTTGGCGTCGCGGAAATAGCGCTCGAGCGGCATCTCCTTGGAATAGCCCATGCCGCCGTGAATCTGGATCGCCTGATGCGTGATCCACATTGCGTTTTCGGACGCGGTGAGCTTGGCCACGGCCGCCTCGGTGGAAAATTTGCCGCCGGTCTTGTCGGCCTGCTGCTTGGCCCAGGCGGCACGCAGCACCAGCCAGTACGAGGCGTCGAGCTTGCACTTCATGTCGGCGATCTTCTGCTGGATCATCTGGAAGCTGCCGATGGATTGGCCAAACGCCTTGCGCTCGCGCGCATAGACCAGCGTCGCCTCGTAGGCCGCGCGCGACAGACCAACCGCCTGCGAGGCGATGCCGATGCGGCCGGCATCGAGCACGCTCATCGCAACCTTGAAGCCCTCGCCTTCCACGCCAATCAGGTCTTCGGCGGGCACGCGGTAGTCGGTGAACTCGATCTCGCAGGTCGCCGACGCGCGGATACCGAGCTTGGGTTCGGTTTTGCCGCGATGGAAGCCGGCGCGTTCGGTGTCGATCATCAGCGCGCTGATGCCTTTGGCGCCTTTCGCCGGGTCGGTCATGGCGAATAGCAAAATGTACTTGGCGTGCGGCCCGGAGGTGATCCAGCTTTTCTTGCCGTTGACGACATAGCTGCCGTCGGCCTGTTTGACCGCGCGCAACTTCATCGCGGTGGCATCGGAGCCGGACTGCGGCTCGGTCAGCGCGAACGCGCCGATGGCCTTGCCCGATGCAATCGGCTCGACGTACTTGAGCTTCTGCTCGTGCGTGCCGAACTTGAGCAGGCCGTTGCAGTACAGCGTGTTGTTGACCGACATGATCGTCGAGGTGGCGCAATCGGCCGTCGCAATTTCGATCATCGCGAGCACGTAGGAAATCGAATCCATGCCCGCGCCGCCGTACTCGGCCGGCACCTCGATGCCCATCAAACCGAGCGCGCCCATCTCGCGGATGTTGTCGAGGGGGAACTCGCCCTTGGCGTCCAGTTCGGCGGCAACCGGCACGATGCGCTTCTGCGCGAAGTCGCGGGCGATGGCCTGAATGGAAAGCTGCTCTTCGCTGAAATGGAAATCCATGAAAAATTCCTGCGTGCTGTATCCCTTCTCCCGCTGGCGGAAGAAGGTGGCCCGTGGGGCCGGATGAGGGTGACGCCACGATCGTGCGTCCCTCCTCCCCGACCACCACCCTCACCCGAAGCCGCTTTGCGACTTCGACCTCTCCCGCCAGCGGGAGAGGTGGTTTTTTAATCTTACCGCTTTGTGTAATCGGCGAAATCGCAAGGCTTGCCCGGCAGGCGCTGACCGAGCATCCAGCCCAACAATCCGGGCGTGGCATAGGCCTGGTGCCAGATCACGTGCTCTTCTTCTGAGTACTCCGTGTAACGCGGCGCGCCCCCCATCGCACGCAACGCCCGCACGACCGCGCGCGAACCGACCATCGCACCACCATAGCCGGTTTCGATGTCGGTGTCGTTGTCCTTGCCACCGTGGAATGCCCACTGCGGCACATCGACGATCGGGGCCAGACCGGCAAGCTCGGTCATGCCCGACATCGGCACCCCTGCAGCAAAGCAGGCAGGCCAGGTTTTCAGCGCATCCCACACGCCGGTCGCGCCGTCGGAGATGCCGGTGAGGATCACCCGTCGCGCGTCGATCGGAAAGCGTCTTGCCGCATCACGCACGGCGGCGGCGATACGAGCCGGCGGCCAGTAGCCTTCGGTCGTCTCCGGCGCGAGGTAGACGAATGGGATATGGTTCGCGATCGCCCGATCGATCAATTCCATCGAACCGTTGCCGTAACCACCGAGCTGCGATTCGTTGTCGGTACCGTCTTGCCAATCGCCGTGCAGAAAGACGACCAAAGGCAAGAGTTCGCCGTTCTCGCGCCCCGGCGTGACGATCGCCCGGTACGGTACGCGCAAGGCATCCTGAGTCCAGAATTTTCCGAGTTCCGAATTTTCGACGGCGCGCGCCGTTCCTGCGCCCCACAGCGCGACCCATGCCGACACGAAATACGACCACCACGTTTTTCCCACTGCCACATCGACTCCCCACTACTCTCACCGCGACCACGAAAATGCCGCTGCGGCAACGGCGCCAGCATTTGACTCCGCCACAAAGCAAGCCTACTCTACGCGTATATCTTTCAATCAAGATGAAAAGATAGATGGATCTTGCCTCCACCTCATCGCTGCTGCGTCTGCTTTCCGACCCGACCCGAGTGCGGCTCATCGCCCTGCTCGAACGGGAAGAGTTGACCGTGGCCGAGTTGTCCGAGGTACTGCTTCTTGCCCAACCGCGCGTCTCCACGCATCTGGCCAAACTCAAGGAGGCCGACCTGGTGCGCGACCGCCGCGCGGGCGTGTCGGCCTATTATCGCTTCAATTCGGAACTGGACGCGAAATCTTCGGCTTTTCTGCACGCGTTGCGCGAGACGATCGACGATGCGTTGCTTGCAAACGATTCGCGCCGTCTGCCCACCGTGCTCACCCAGCGCGCGAAGGCCGAGGGCTGGGCCGACTCGGTTGCCGGCGACATGGAGCGACACTACTCGCCGGGCCGTACCTGGGAGACGCTGGCGCGTGCACTCGCCGGCTTGATCGATTGCAACGACGTTCTCGATATCGCCTCCGGCGACGGCGCGCTGGCCGAGCTGCTGGCACCACACGCACGCAGCCTCGTTTGCATCGACTCCAGCGAACGCGTCGTCCACGCCGCCCGCGCCAGACTGAAACCGTTCGCCAACGTCGAGGTGTCGCTTGGCGACATGCATGCGCTCGGTCTCGGCTCCCGGCAGTTCGATCTCGTGCTGTCGATGCACGCGCTCACCTACAGCGATACCCCGGCACAGGCCGTCGCCGAAGCCGCACGCGTCCTCCGACCAGGCGGGCGTTTGCTGGTGACGACCCTGGCCAAGCATGCGCACCGCACCGCCGTTGCGCCGTTCGATCATCGCAACCTCGGCTTCACGGAAGCCAACCTGTGTGAATTCGCGCGCAAGGCCGGCCTCAAGGTTTTGAACTGCGCACGCTTGACGCGCGAACGCCGGCCGCCGCATTTCGAGGTGCTGAGCTTGCTCGCTCGAAAGCCGTTGCAAAACTCGATCGGTGCGAAGCCACGCAGCGGCCAGTTATCGATCCCTTCGCCTGTCATCGGCACGGATGCACTGCCGGGAGAAGCGCCGTCTCCGGTGCCGCGTTTGCGGCGAATCCCACTGAAGAAATCGACATGACCGATACCCTGCCCTGGCTCAATCCCGTCCGCACGCAGCAACTGCTCGATGCGTTGGCGCAACGCATCCTGATCATCGACGGCGCGATGGGCACGATGCTGCAATCCTACAAACTCGACGAAGGCGGCTTTCGCGGCGAACGCTTCGCCAGTGGCAAGGATGCGCACCATGTCCATGAACACCATGGTCCGGGCTGCGATCTCAAAGGCAACAACGACCTGCTTTCGCTGACTCAACCCGACATCATCAAGGCCGTACACACCGCCTATCTCGACGCCGGCGCGGATATGGTCGAAACAAACACGTTCAACTCGACCACGCTCAGCCAGGCCGACTATCACCTCGAACATCTCGCTTACGAACTCAATCGCGAAGGTGCACGCATCGCACGCGAATGCTGCGATGCCGCCGAAGCCAAAACCCCCGACAAGCCACGCTTCGTCATCGGCGTGCTCGGCCCGACCAGTCGCACGGCATCGATTTCACCCGACGTCAACAACCCGGGCTTTCGCAATGTGACCTTCGAAGAACTCGACACGGCGTATCGCGAAGCCACGCGCGGGCTGCTCGACGGCGGCGCCGACGTGATCATGGTCGAAACGATTTTCGACACGCTCAATGCGAAAGCTGCGCTTTATGCGATCGGTCGTGAATTCGAACGCCGCGGCGCTCGCGTGCCGATCATGATTTCGGGCACGATCACCGACTTGTCCGGCCGCACGCTGTCCGGCCAAACCGCCGAGGCGTTTTACTACGCGCTGCGCCACGCGCAGCCGCTGTCGATCGGGCTCAACTGCGCGCTCGGCGCGACCGAATTGCGCCAATATGTCGAAGCGTTGTCGAACATCGCCGAATGCCATGTGTCGACGCATCCGAATGCGGGGCTGCCCAACGCCTTCGCCGAGTACGACGAAACCCCCGAGCAAATGGCCAGAACCGTCGGCGAATTCGCCACCAGCGGCCTGGTCAATTTCGTCGGCGGCTGTTGCGGCACGACGCCTGCCCACATCGCCGCGATTGCGCAGGCGGTAGGCGGCATCGCGCCGCGTACGGTACCGCATGCCCAAGCGCCGGGCGCCTGAAATCCCACATTTCGCCGTTTTCGCGGGCGCGGAAATGGCGACAAAAGAAATTCGACCATGAACACACTTCCCCGCTACACCCGCCTGTCCGGCCTCGAACCGTTCGTCATCACGCCCGACCTGTTGTTCGTCAACGTCGGCGAGCGCACGAACGTCACCGGCTCGGCCAAGTTCAAAAAATTGATCAAGGAAGATCGCTACGAAGAAGCGGTCGAGGTCGCGCGCCAGCAGGTGGAAAACGGCGCCCAGATTCTCGATGTGAACATGGATGAGGGCTTGCTCGACGCTGAAGCGGCGATGGTGAAGTTTCTGAACCTGATCGCCGCCGAGCCCGACATCGCCAAGATTCCGGTGATGGTCGATTCCTCCAAATGGAGCGTGATCGAAGCGGGACTCAAGTGCCTGCAAGGCAAGGGCGTGGTCAATTCGATCTCGCTCAAGGAAGGCGAAGAGCCGTTTCTCGCGCAGGCGCGAAAAATTCTGGCCTACGGCGCGGCGACGGTGGTGATGGCGTTCGACGAACAAGGCCAGGCCGACTCGGTGGCGCGGCGACTGGAGATCTGCGAGCGCTCGTACAAGCTGCTCACGGAAAAGGTCGGCTTTCCGCCCGAAGACATCATTTTCGATTCCAACATCTTCCCGATCGCGACCGGCATCGAGGAACACGCCGACAATGCGGTCAACTTCATCGAGGCGGCGAAGGAATTGAAGCGCCGTTTCCCCCTGTCGCACCTGTCCGGCGGCGTCTCCAACGTGTCGTTCTCGTTCCGCGGCAACGATGCGGTGCGCGAGGCGATCCACAGCGTGTTTCTCTACCATGCGATCAAGGCCGGCATGGACATGGGCATCGTCAATGCGGGCCAGCTCGCCATCTACGACGAGTTGGAACCCGAATTGCGCGAGCGCGTCGAGGACGTGGTGCTGAACCGCCGCGCGGACGCCACCGAGCGGCTGATGGAGATCGCCGACAAGCACAAAAAGGGCGCGCGCGCGCAGGACAACGGCAATGCGCTCGCCTGGCGCGACCTCACGGTGGCCAAGCGCCTGGAACACGCGCTGGTGCACGGCATCGACCAGTTCGTGGTCGAAGACACCGAAGAAATCCGCAAAACCGTGGCGCGCACCCTGGACGTGATCGAAGGCCCGCTGATGGACGGCATGAACGTGGTCGGCGATCTGTTCGGCGCCGGCAAGATGTTCCTGCCGCAGGTGGTGAAATCCGCGCGCGTGATGAAAAAAGCCGTCGCGTATCTACTGCCGTTCATGGAAGAAGAAAAAAAACGCAGCGGCAACACCAGCAAGTCCAACGGCAAGATCGTCATGGCCACGGTCAAGGGCGACGTACACGACATCGGAAAGAACATCGTCGGTGTGGTGCTTGGCTGCAACAACTTCGAGGTGGTCGATCTCGGCGTGATGGTGCCGACGCAGAAAATTCTCGACACCGCCATCGCCGAGAAAGCCGACATGATCGGCGTCTCCGGATTGATTACGCCGTCGCTGGAAGAAATGGCCCACGTCGCCAAGGAAATGAAGCGGCAAAACTTCAAGATTCCGCTGCTGATCGGCGGCGCGACGACCTCGCGCGCGCACACCGCGATCAAGATCGAACCGAACTACGAAACGGCTTGCGTGTGGGTCAAGGACGCCTCGCGCGCGGTGGGCGTGGCGCAGTCGTTGGTGTCGAAGGAACTGGTCGACGACTTCCTCGCCAAGGTACGCGCCGAGTACGCCGACGTGCGCGAGCGCCACAAGCATCGCGGCCCCGGCAAGAAGCTGGTGACGCTGGAGCACGCGCGTGGCAATCGCTTCACTCGCGACTGGGCGAACTACGCTCCGCCGCAGCCGTGCAAGCCCGGCATTACCGTGTTCGACGACTACCCACTCGCCGAGTTGCGCGACACGATCGACTGGACGCCGTTCTTCCAGGCCTGGGAACTCGCCGGCCACTACCCCACCATTCTGACCGACGAAATCGTCGGCGCACAGGCCAGCGAGCTGTTTGCCGATGCGCAAAAAATGCTGGACAAGATCATCGCCGAAAAGTGGCTGAAGGCGCGCGCGGTGATCGGTTTCTGGCCGGCCGTCAATGTCATGGACGACGTCGAAATCTACACCGACGATACCCGCAGCACGCCGCTGGCCACGCTGCACCATCTGCGCCAGCAGGCCGACAAACCGGTGGAGCGTCCCAATCTGTGCCTGGCCGATTTCATCGCGCCGAAGGAATTCGGCAAACCCGATTGGATCGGCGGCTTTGCGGTCACCGCAGGTATCGGCATCGAGCGGCATCTCGAACGCTTCCGGGTCGAGATGGACGACTATTCCTCGATCATCCTGAAAGCGCTGGCCGACCGCCTCGCCGAAGCGTTCGCCGAGCGCATGCATCAGCGCGTGCGCCGCGAATTCTGGGGCTTCGCGCCGAACGAAAATCTCGACAACGACGCCTTGATCGCCGAGCAATACCAGGGCATCCGCCCTGCCCCCGGCTACCCGGCTTGTCCCGATCACACCGAAAAAACCACCTTGTTCAAGTTGCTCGATGCAACGAAGAACGCCGGAATCGAATTGACCGAAGGTTTCGCGATGTATCCGGCTGCGGCCGTCTCCGGCTGGTATTTCTCACACCCGGACAGCCAGTATTTCGTGCTCGGTCGCATCAGCCGCGAGCAAGTCGAGGACTACGCCAAACGCAAGGACTGGACGCTGGCCGAAGCCGAGCGCTGGCTTGCGCCCAATCTCGACTACGATCCCGACTGACGATCATCGTCACGCCTCGTCGTGCTCGCCCGTGCTCAAGTCGCGGTGGCGCAGGTGCGCGTAGACGTTGTAGAACGACACAAACATCGGGAACGCGGTCTGGATGATGCCGACCGAATCGTTCTTGCCCCAGATGAAATAGGCCAGCGTCAACACGCTGCCGGTGACGGACAGGTACCAGAACATCATCGGCACGGTCACGCGCTTCAACTTTTTCGTCGCGTAGAACTGCACGAACCAGCGCGCGGTGAACAACATCGTGCCGAGAAACCCGACCAGTTTCCAGCCGGTAACGGCCACCTTGAACAGGTGAAATACATGCAAGTGAAACAGAACCTGGTCCATATGGCCGACCGTGCTTTGAACAGAAAGGAGCGCGGATTTTAACAAGCCAACGCGACATGTGCCCGGAGAAGACACAAGCGTGACCGCTCGTGCGTCGTTGCGCCCGGGTGCGTGAGCCAATTTTTCCGCCTTTACGCTCTACCGTGTAGAGGCAGCAGTGCGGCACCGCAAGCAACTCAGTCGGCACGCGTTCGCAGCCCGTGAATCCCGGATTCCCCACGGAGAACGCTGCATGCCGTCGCGCCCCTTGTTTCGATTGACACATCGTTTCTGCGCTGTCATTCCCGCCGCAGCGATACTGCTCGGCACCTTTGCCCCCGCCTCGGCGCAAACCATCACCACCGTGGCCGGTGGCGCCGTCTGCGACAACGCGAGTGCGCTGGCCGTTGCGGTTGCACCCGGCGGCACGGTGAGCGATGCCGCGGGCAATCTCTACGTTGCCGCGCTCACATCGCACGCCGTATGCAAGATCACGCCGAGCGGCGCGATCAGTCGCGTCGCAGGCACCGGCACAGCGGGTTTCAGTGGCGACGGCGGCGCGGCGACAGCCGCACAGTTGAACTACCCGAACCACGTCGCGCTCGACGCGAGCGGCAATTTGTACATCGCCGACAGCAGCAACTATCGTGTGCGCAAGGTCACGCCGACCGGCGTCATCAGCACCGTCGCAGGTGGCGGTGCGGGCGGCGACGGCGGCCCTGCCATATCGGCGTATCTCGATCATCCATCCGGGCTTGCCATCGACAGCAGCGGAAATTTGTTCATCGCCGAGACCGTTAGCCATCGCATTCGCAAGGTCACACCAACAGGAGTCATCAGCACCATAGCCGGTACCGGCACGGCGGGCTACAACGGCGACGGCATCACCGCCACGACCGCGCAACTCAACAGCCCCTACGGCATTGCACTCGATGGCAGCGGCAACGTCTACGTGGCGGATCGCAGCAACCAGCGCGTGCGCATGGTGAGCACCACAGGCACCATCAGCACCATCGCTGGTACTGGCGCCTCGGGATTTTCCGGCGACGGCGCGGCAGCCACGGCAGCCCAGCTCAACATGCCGCACTCGGTCGCGCTCGATGCGAGCGGCAACATCTACATCGCCGACTGGCAGAACCAGCGCGTGCGCAAGATCACCAAGGTCGATGGAAAAATATCCACCCTCGCCGGAACCGGTGCGCAAGGTGGAGCTGGCGATGGCGGCCTTGCGAGCGCGGCGCAGCTCAACTACCCGCAGTCGTTGTCGCTCGACAGCACCGGCAACCTGTTCGTATCCGACTACAGCAACTACCGCGTGCGCAAGATCGCCGCGAACAATGCCAATATAACGACCGTGGTGGGCAATGGCTCACCCGGCTGGAGCGGTGACGGCGGCGCGGCGAGCGCAGCGCAACTCGGCACATACCTGCACATCGCCGTCGATGCGAGCGGCCAGATTTTCATTTCTGACAGTGACAACCACCGCATCCGCAAGGTGGCGAGCAACGGCACCATCAGCACGTTCGCGGGCACCGGCACGGCGGGTTCGAGCGGCGACGGCGGCCCGGCCAGCAGCGCGCAACTGAACGCGCCGGCGGGCATCGCATTCGATGCGTCGGGCAATCTCTACATCGTGGAGCAATCCGGTCATCGCGTGCGCAAAGTGGCAAGCGACGGCAGCATCAGCACGTTTGCCGGCAATGGCACGTTCGGCTTCGGCGGCGACGGCGCGGCAGCCACAGCGGCCAATCTCGCTTATCCGCAAGGCATTACCACCGATGCAAGCGGCAACGTGTACATCGCCGACACTATCAACCATCGAATCCGCAAAGTTGCCTCGGATGGCACGATCACGACCATCGCAGGCAATGGCACGCAAGGCTTTGGCGGCGACAACGGCGCGGCCGTCGCTGCGCAATTGAACGGTCCGAGAGCCGTGCGCATCGATGCTGACGACCACCTCGTCATCGCCGATACCGAAAACCATCGCGTGCGCAAAGTCAGTGGCAACGGCACTATCACCACTATCGCCGGCACCGGCACGCAAGGCTACAGCGGCGACGGCGCCGCGGCGACGAGCGCGCAATTGCTCCTGCCCAGCGGACTCGCCTTCAACCCAATGGGTGAGTTGAATATCACCGACTGGTATGTCCACTCAGTACGCAAGATTTCCCGCACTGGCATCATCGATCGCATCGTCGGCAGCGGCGGTGGCAACGCCGGTTTCGCAGGCGATGGTGGCCCAGCCATCAATGCGCTGCTGAACAGTCCGCACGACATCGCCTTTGACACCAACGGCAATCTGTACATCGCCGACGGCGCGAACCGCCGCATCCGCAAGGTAGTGCAGCCCTACACCAAGCGCGCTCCGAGTTTGCTGGTGAGTGGCCCCACAACCGCCGTGTACGGTGCCAGCATCACCATCTCGGTCACGATCGGCGGTGCCTATCTGCCCACGGGTACCGTGAACGTGTGCCGCGACGGCGATGTGGACCCAGATACCTTCTGCTGGCCAAACTTCGTTTTTCCGTGCAGCGCACTGGTGCTGGCCCCCACCGCAAACGCCGATGAATACACGGCCTCATGCACCACGTCCACAACGCCCGTCGGCACCCACCACTTCCCCGCGCTGTTCACGGGTGACGCGCGCAATGAGCGCAATGTCAATCTCATCGAGGTGACCATCTCCAAGGCACCGCAAATCATTACCGGTTTCCACGCGACGCCTGCGAGCCCGGCATTCACGCCGAACGGCAGCTTCACCGTGGCGGCTACGGGCGGCGGATCGAGTAGCCCGGTCACCTTCACCTCCACCGCGGCAAGTGTCTGCACAGTCAGCGGCAATCAAGTGACCATGCACGCCACCGGCACCTGCTCGCTGACGGCCAATCAACAAGGCGACAGCAATTATCTCGACGCCGCGCCCGTCACGTTGAATGTGCCCTTGGGCGCGCAAGCCACGACGACCACGCTGGCGGCAACCATCCCCAGTGTGTATGGCCAAAGCGTGACCCTGACCGCCAGTGTCGATGCGGCGACGGCAACGGGAACCATCACCTTCCGCGAAGGCGCAAGCGTTCTGTGTGCGGCGGTGGTCGTGAGCAACCACGCGGCAAGTTGCCCGCTACCCGCATCAGCACTCGATGTCGGCGGCCATGATTACATCGCGGTGTACAACGGCGATACGGACTACTCGGCAAGCACCAGCGCGCCGCTGCACCACACCGTGAACAAAGCCGCGACGGCACTCAGCGTGACCACGCTCGCACCAAGCACGATTACCCTCGGCCAGTCGGTCACGGTGACGAGCACGCTCGTTGCGCTGGCACCGGGCGCGGGCGCCCCGACCGGAACGATCACAATCAGCGATGGCGCGGCCACTTGCAGCTACGCAACGCCAGCGAGCGATCACTGCACGCTCACCCCTGCCGCGGTCGGCAACCGAACGCTCAGCGCCAACTATGCAGGCGATACTCATTTCCTCGCCAGCAATGCCAGCGCAACGTTGCAGGTCAATGCCACAGCGTCTGCAATAGCGACCCCGGCACCGATACTGTCGTGGTGGGCACTGCTGATGTTGATCGCCCTGCTCGCCGCGCTGACGCATAGAGCACGTGCCGGCATGTGATTCGCGGCAGCGCCCGGATGACAGCGTGTCATCCGGGCAAATGGCATGGCTCGGCGGTACGCGCACAGCGAACATCGCGCTCGCCTTTCCGCGCCGCACAAGAGTTCTGGTCGAGGACAGTTGTATTCTTGCCAAACGCGCCAAGATCGGCGGACACGAACCCTCGGAGGGCATATGCTGCAATTCAATCCCGGCCAGTTGTATTTTCTCGGGCGCGAAGCGAGCGATCGCCTGCAACAGGCGGCGAAACTCGGTCTGGAAGGTGGGGATCAAGCCTTCGACTTGACCATTCGCACGGTGCAATTCCATGTCGATGCGATGACGCGCCTGATGACGCAGACCTCACACGTCAAGGATTTGGCCGGGCTGCGTCAACTTTGGTCCGAGTTGTTCGAACTGATGCGCGAATCCATCGCCACGAGCAACGCCTCGCAGAAGAAGACGGTTGAAATGGCGCTCAAGGCGACCGAATTGTTCTACACCAACATCTTCGAACAAACATCGACGACCAAAGGCAGCCCGAAGTCGAAAACGGAAACCACCACCGCACCGACGCCATCGCGGACGGCGCGAGGCGGCAAGAAGTAGCGCATCGGGCAGCGAGTATGCCAGCAGGCCATTACAGCGCCAGCGAGCGAACGATGTCGCGCAACCTGCGCACCAGATCCGCCTCGAACCACGGATTGCGCACACACCATGGCTGATTGCGCGGCGAGGGATGCGGCAACGGCAGGAAGCCGAGCGGCAGATACAGCTTCCATGCCTTGACCGTCTCGCCCAGAGTAGCCTCGCAGCGTTGCGCCAAATAATATTTTTGCGCATGGCGACCGACCAATATGGTCAATTCGACGTTCGGCAGAAGCGCATTCAATCTCGCGTGCCAACACGGCGCGCATTCAGGTCGCGGCGGCAGATCGCCGGAGGCGCCCCGCCCCGGATAACAAAACCCCATGGGCATGATGGCGACCTTGCGTGCGTCGTAGAACTGCTCCGGCGAAAGGCCGAGCCAGTCGCGCAAACGACGCCCCGATGCATCGTTCCACGGAATGCCTGTCTCGTGGACTTTCTTTCCCGGCGCCTGACCGACGATGCGCAGCCGTGCCGCAGCATGGGCTTGCAACACGGGGCGTGGCCCATACGGCAAATGGGCGGCACAAAGGCTGCACGCACGAACTTCATTGAGCAATTGCGGCAATGTCTGGCGCATCGCTCAATAAAAAAAGCGCAAATCGAATTAGCGCACTCTCAGCGCGCGGCAAGCCACTCGTGAATCGCCGTTGGCACTTCGCGCTGAGCTCGCCCGGAAACGTAGATTCCGATGTGCCCGCCGCGAAACGCCAACTCGGTGTAATCCTCGGTGCCAATCAGTCCGCGCAACGCGCGCGATGCGCCGGGCGGAACGAGATGATCCTGCTCGGCGAAGATGTTCAGCACCGGAACATCGAGGTTCTTCAGTTCCACCGATTTCCTGCCGATCTTCAATCCGCCGTTGACCAGCTTGTTGCCCTGATAAAAATCCTTGATGAACTGTCGGAACGCCGCACCGGCTTGATCGGGGCTGTCGAAAATCCATTTTTCCATGCGCAGGAAATTTTCCAGCTCGGCCTTGTCGTCGAGGATGTCGACCAAGCCAATATATTTCTGCTGATTCAAGCGCACCGGCTTGAGCATCAGATAGCAGTAATTCATCAAGTCGGCCGGCACGTTGCCAAGCGTGTCGACGAACAGGTCGACGTCGAGATGCCGCACCCAGTTCGACAGCATGTTGTCGGGCGTCTGGAAATCGACCGGCGTCACCATCGTGATCAAGTTGCGGATTTTTTCCGGATAGATCGAGGTGAAGCACAGGCTGAACGCGCCGCCCTGGCAAATGCCGAGCAAATTGATCTTGTCGAGTTTGTGGCGCTTGGCGACGACATCGACGCATCGCTTGATGTAGCCGTTGATGTAGTCGTCGAGGCCGAGATGCTTGTCGGAGGCATCGGGATAGCCCCAGTCGATCAGGTACACATCCTCGCCGAGCGCGAGCAGATTCTTGACCAGCGAACGATCGTCCTGCAGATCGACCATGTATGGGCGATTGACCAGCGCGTAGCTGATGAGGATCGGCACTTTCGCAGTCGGCTTGTGCGGACCACTGAAGCGGTACAGCACGAGTTTGTCTTCGCGATAAACCTCTTCCTTCTCGGTCGCGCCATAGTGCACGTCATCGAGCGTACGCAGCACCTTCATGCCGGCAGCGATCTTTTGCTGAAATTTCTGCGCCTCTTCGAAGGCTTTCTGCGGGGCGATGCGGATCGGGTTCATGAAACCTTGCCTCTAGATGATTCGTCATGTCGGCGAAAGCCGGCATCCGGTTTTGTCTGCCGCGCATGAAGCACAAACCGGAATTCAGCGTACCTTGCGAAGGCGAGCAAAAACTACTACTTCTTGCCGCCTTTTCTTGTCAGCCTGTCGCCTTTGCTGGGTTGCGCCATCTGCGCCGCCTTGGCGCGCCGCGCCTTCGGTTTGTCGTTGATCCTGCGACGCATCGCGGCGACCGCATCAGCAAAGGAATTCGACTTCGCCTTGCCCAGACCCTCATCGATCGGACGCGGGCGCACCACGGCGACGGGTGTGCGCGACTTCGCTGGCGCAGCGCGACGTTGCACGGGTTTCGCCGCAGACCGCGATACTGTCGCAGACGGCGCCGCCGGGCTGACCGCGGCAACCGAGGCGGTCGCATGCAGCGTAGCGCTCTTCGCACTCGTCTGTGCCAGTGACTTCCTCAACGCAGCAACCTCGCTGCGTAGATTGGCAAGTTCCTCACCGAGCGCGCCAGCGTCGCCCGAAGCACTGTCATCGCGCAGCTCGCGACGCAAATCGTGAACTTGCTTGCTCAGGCTGTCCAACTCGCTGCGCGTCGGCATGCCGAATTCACGACTCATGCGCTCGACATCGATCTGGATCTGTTTGCGCACATGCATTTGCGCGTTGGCCAAGTCGCCGTAAGCGCGACTGAATTCCTCCGACAGGGCAACCTCGGCGTAGGCATCTTCCATCGCATCGACCCACACATCGTACAGCGCCTTGAGCGAATCGATCGTACGTCCCGGTTCGCCACGTTCGGCGAGTTTTCCTTCGAACAATTCATTGCCGCGTTGCGCAGCCTTCAACATGAGACGGTTGTACTCGCGCAACGCCTGCTGATATTCGAAAAAAGCCAGGGCCGTGCGTTGATGGTGCTCCTGATGCTCTCGCGCGAGACCAAACGCAGGCACGCGCAACCACGAGAGTCCCTCATTGCGCATTTGCTCGATATAGGGCGCAAACGCCGCCGGCAATTCCGCGAATCCCCGCGCGCCCTTGCCAACCACATCGCGCAACGCTTTCGCGAATGGATGCGCTACCGGGTCGAATCCTGGAATATTCATGCCTCCCGCGCCACGCGCGGTATCGAACCACGCCTGTGCCGGACTATCGATGTTCGCAGCGGTGGGCGCGGCACCCAACAACGACTGCATCATCGCCATGTATCCCTTTGCACTCTCGATCAGGCGCTCGGATGTCTCGTTCTGTTTGCCCGCATCGGCAAACGTGCGAGCCCAGGATCCCAATCCTTCCTGCCACGCTGGCTGCGCACTGGACGCTGGTGCAGCAAACACGTTGAATGGTGGGAGCCCGCCCATTTGCGCACCAGCACTCGTCTGTCCTTGCGGAAAATTGTGCGTGAAATCGGACCACGCATTGAGATACTGGCGCTGCAGCGCACTCCAGTCTTTCAGCCAGTCGTTGGTGCTTTTATCGTCGTTCATGCGCGCCACTCCGGAGGAGTCCGAATGCTAGCACGCGTCTGCATCCATCGCATTACGCATGCCGGTCCATGGGCGTAATGCCGCGACAGACGATGCGCTATTGCTGCAAACGGTCTTCCGCAATCGTTACTTCGGATGACTTGCGCAAAATTTCCAGGAATCCGCGCACGGCATCGTTCGAATATTCCTGCGCGAGCTGATTGCGTGCGGCTTCCTTCGACTTGACGTCGAATTTGGAAGCGTCGGCATCCTTGACCGCGGTCAATGCAACCAATGCATACGCATCATTGGCCAGAGCCACCTCGGCGATCGTCGGTTTGTCTGCCGCCGCCGGGCGCGAGAGCTTGAACACTTCGGCAACCAGGCGGCCATCGAGATTGGCGGCGTTTCTACCGATGTCTTTCTCTTGCGCGACACTCACTTTGGCCAATGCGGCGATTTGCTCGAGCGTCTCGCCCTTCTGCATGCGCGCGTACAGCGTATCGACCCGCTCCTTTGCCTGCGTGGAAATTTGCTCGGCAATCAATTTGCCCCGAATTTCCTCGCGCACCTGATCGAGCGGTTTCTGTGTCGGCTTTTCATGCTGGTCGACATGCACGAACGCGACGTGATTCTGGCCCAGAGCGATGGCGTCCGAGGTATTGCCTTCGGTAAGCACGTTCGGCGAGAACGCGGCCTTGAGCACCGCCGGATTCGCGGCAATACCCTCACCGCCGGCATGCGTGAACATCGCCGTCTTCTGCACAGGAAGATCGAACGTCTTGGCCACGTTGGTCAACGACGGGTCGTTACCGAGCGCATCGACGAGCTTGCCCGCCAATTCGCTGTAACGGCGTTCGTTTTCGGTCTCCATATACTGCTTGGCCAACTCGGGCTTGGCTTCCTCGAACGATTTGACCTTGCCCTCGCGAATATCGCGCACTTGAATGAGGTGATAGCCTTCGGGAGACAGAACAGGGGCGGAAATATCGCCCTTCTTCATCGCCCACAAGGCATCCTCGAAGGCAGGATCGGTCAAGCCTTTTTCCAGCCATCCAAGATCGCCGCCCTGCGCTTTCGAGCCCAGATCGTCCGACTTTTCTTTCGCGATGGTCGCAAAATCCTTGCCGGCCCGAAGTTCCGCTTCGATCGCCTGCGCTTTGGCGAGCGCCGCTTTCTGCTCGTCGGCATTCGCGTTCTTGCCAACCTTGATAAGAATGTGCGATGCCTCGCGCTGCTCCGGCGAGGTGAATTTCGCCTTGTCCGTCTCGTAACGCTGCTTGAGCGTCGCATCATCGACCACGAGATCAGCCTTCATTTTCGCCGCATCGAGTTCGACGTAATCGAGCGAAATTTTCTCCGGCGTCATGAACTCGCTGCCGTGCTCTTTGTAATATTTCTCGATATCCGCATCGGCGATCTTGACTGCGTCGTCGGAGGGCTTTTCGAGTTTCATGTAGCTGAAATCGCGCGTCTGATCGCGCAACTTGAGATAGGTATCGACGGCGGCATTCGTCACCACGCTGCTCTGCGCGAGACTCACGGGGAGCTGGCGCGTTGCCAGATCCTTGATCACGTCGTCCTGAAACGAAGCTGCCGTGCGTCCGGCCGCCTGCAAACGCATGCGGTACAAATCCGGGTCGAATTTGCCATCGGTCTGAAAGGCCGGGATGGACTGAATGGACTCTCGCACCTGGGCTATCGGAACCATGACGCCAAGCTTCTCATTGGCACTCGCGAGAAGTTGCTCGTTGATCAACTGATCGAGCACCTGGCGCTTGCGCTCTGGCGTATCGAACGTCGCCGCATCGAACTGCGCGCCGAAGGCTTGCTGCATCTGCGAGCGAAACCGATTGTAGGCATCGCGGAATTGATCCTGCCCGATTTCCTTGCCGTTCACTTTCGCAACGAACGTTTCGTTCTTCGGGCTCATGTACTGCTCGATACCGAAGAAACCACCGAAAACGATCGTGATGACGCCGAGAAGGATCTTGGCCGCGACACCGGAAAACTTGTCGTGCAATGTCTGCAACATGGAGAACACGCTCTGCTTGAGATGTTCGGCCGCCTACGGCCGGATTTTGGAGCCTCCACCGCCGCAGGCGACGGCAAAAGCATTCGCAAATAAAACAAAGGCGCCTTGCGGCGCCCTTGTGAGCAAATGGCGGAGTGGACGGGACTCGAACCCGCGACCCCCGGCGTGACAGGCCGGTATTCTAACCAGCTGAACTACCACTCCGCGCTAACTGTCGGAACCCGGCACGGCACACACGCCGGATCCCCATTTTTCTGCCGCTACGAGTGGTGCACCCGCATCGAGTTTGGTGGGTGCTGAGGGTTTCGAACCCCCGACCCTCGCCTTGTAAGGGCGACGCTCTACCGCTGAGCTAAGCACCCTTGACTGGCGAGCCGCTTAGTTTAGAGCATCCTTGAGTGCTTTGCCAGCCTTGAACGACGGATTTTTCGAGGCCTTGATCTTGATCGTTGCACCCGTGCGCGGGTTGCGACCCGTGCGTGCGGCGCGCTTGCGCGCAAGGAAGGTACCGAAGCCGACCAGCGCAACGCTGTCGCCCTTCTTCAGCGCCTTCGTGATTACTTCGATGACGGCTTCGAGGGCACGAGCCGCATCGGCCTTGCTCAATTCGGCCGAGTCGGCCACGGCACTGACGAAATCACCCTTGTTCATTGTCTCTATCTCCCGAGTGGAATTGGCGAGCGCTCGCCATGTTTTGGTAATCGAAACCAGTGGAAATTTTCGGACAAGCAGCCGAGTGGATTTTGGACAGCTTGCCTCGTCATGCTGCGTCGTCCTCGCCACACAAGGAAACAAGGACTGCTTGAAACGCGGCGGGGACTTTATACCAGCCCATCCCACCCCGCGCAACTTCAATTGTGACGGGCTTTTCAGCGAATTCAGGCAAGCCGGATGACGCACTGCGATTTGTGCATCCTGCCTTGACAGCTCACGGAGAAAAGTCCGCGCCGACAACCACACCGATGCCTTCAATGCGCGCGGGGTTGCGCCACGCCGGCGGTGTCCTCTGTTGCAGTTTCGGACACCGCGCCTTGCGCACCATCGGCTTCGATCGCTCGCGGCGCAAGCGGTCGTTCGAGGGCGATATCCAGGACCTCGTCGATCCAGCGAACCGGCCGTATATTGAGCGATTCGGTGACATTCTTCGGAATGTCCACCAGATCCTTTTCGTTCTCCTCCGGAATGATCACCGTTTCGATACCGCCACGATGTGCTGCGAGCAGCTTTTCCTTGAGCCCGCCGATCGGCAATACGCGACCACGCAAGGTGATTTCGCCGGTCATCGCAACCTCGGATCGCACCGGCACACGGGTCAGCGCAGAAACCAGCGCCGTGCACATGCCAATGCCGGCTGACGGGCCATCTTTCGGCGTCGCCCCTTCCGGCACATGGATGTGGATATCGTATTTCTGATGGAAATCCGCCTCGATGCCAAGCCGCTCCGTACGCGCACGCACAACCGACAGCGCAGCCTGAATCGACTCCTTCATGACATCGCCGAGTTGCCCCGTGTTCACCAGCCGCCCCTTGCCGGGCATGATGGATGCCTCGATGCTGAGCAGATCGCCGCCGACCGAAGTCCAGGCCAAGCCCGTGACCAGACCGACTTCATTTTGCTGCTCCTTGCGCCCGAACTGGAACTTCTGCGCCCCCAGATAACGGGCGAGGTTCTTGCTGTCGACCATCACTTTGCCGCGCTTCTTCTCGCTTTTACCGCTCGTTTTCGCTTTGTCCGCAGCGAGGGTCAGCTCGGTCACCACCTTGCGGCAAATTTTCGCAATCTCGCGTTCGAGATTGCGCACGCCCGATTCGCGCGTGTAATACCGAATCATGTCCCGAACCGCTTCGGTTTTGATCGCGATTTCCTCGGGACGCAAGCCATTCGCCTTGACCTGCTTCGGCAGCAGATAGCGCTCGGCGATATTGATTTTTTCCTCTTCGGTATAACCGGGAATACGGATCACCTCCATGCGATCGAGCAGCGGTCCGGGGATGTTCAGCGAATTCGCCGTGGCAATGAACATGATCTCCGACAAATCGAAGTCGACTTCGAGATAGTGATCGTTGAAGGCATGGTTTTGCTCGGGATCGAGCACTTCGAGCAACGCCGAAGACGGATCGCCGCGAAAGTCCATCGACATCTTGTCGATTTCGTCGAGAACGAACAGCGGATTCTTTGTGCCGACCTTGTTGAGGTTCTGGATCAACCGCCCCGGCATCGAGCCGATATAGGTGCGACGATGGCCGCGAATCTCGGCCTCGTCGCGTACGCCGCCAAGCGACATGCGCACGAACTTGCGCCCCGTGGCTTTTGCGATCGACTGACCAAGCGAGGTCTTGCCTACGCCGGGTGGGCCAACCAGGCACAAAATCGGGCCCTTCATTTTCTTCACGCGCGACTGCACGGCAAGATACTCGACGATGCGCTCCTTGACCTTATCCAGGCCAAAATGGTCGACATCGAGCACTTCTTCGGCAGCCTTCAAATTCTTGCGCACTTTGCTGCGCTTCTTCCACGGCGCCCCGACCAGCCAGTCGACGTAATTTCGCACCACCGTCGCCTCGGCCGACATTGGCGGCATTTGCTTGAGCTTGTTCAACTCGGCACGCGCTTTCTTCTCGACCGGCGGCGGCATGCCGGCTTTGCCGATCTTCTTGGCCAACTCCTCGACTTCGTTCGGCGCATCCTCGCCTTCGCCCAGTTCCTTCTGGATCGCTTTCATCTGTTCGTTGAGATAGTACTCGCGCTGGCTTTTCTCCATCTGCGACTTGACCCGACCGCGGATGCGCTTCTCGATTTGCTGCACGTCGATTTCGCCATCGACGAAACCCATGAGCATTTCCAGACGGTCGGCAACGTCTGCGGTTTCCAGAATGCGCTGCTTGTCCTGCAAACGAACCGAAAGATGGCCCGCGATGGTGTCGGCAATGCGACTGGCATCGTCGATTCCAGACAGGGTGGCAAGCAGTTCCGGTGGAATCTTGCGGTTCAATTTGACGAATTGCTCGAACATCGACACCAGCGAGCGCGAAACGATTTCGATCTCACGCGCCTCACGCGTGTAAAGCGATTCGAGCGCGCGCGCATAGCCGGTCATGATGCCGTCGCGCTCGGAGAAACTGGAAACCTCCGCGCGCATCACGCCTTCAACCAGTACCTTGATCGTGCCGTCGGGCAACTTCAACAGCTGCAATACGGTGGCGACCGTGCCGATCGAATACAGATCGCCCACTTGCGGATCGTCGATGTCGGGGCTGCGCTGCGCCACGAGCAGGATGCGTTTGTCGCCCTCCATCGCCAGATCGAGCGCGCGCATGGATTTTTCGCGCCCAACGAACAAGGGAATGACCATATGCGGATACACCACCACATCGCGCAGCGGCAGTACCGGCAGTTCGTTGATGTTGGAAAGGTGCGGCTGGATCGGCGGATTCGAAGCGCGACTGGTCATGGTGTTTCCTGAAAACGGCCTCGCCCCCACCAAACCCAAGTTTGGCGGTTGGGGACGGAACGAGGGTGCCGCTTGACGGCTATCGCGTCAAGCGGACATCGCGGCGAGGCACGATTGCCTCAACCTGCGCCCATCGCACGATAACACCATGTGAGCAAAGGGCCGAAAAACAAGCCCATGAACAACAGCGCGACGCCATTGATGGACAAAAGCCAGCGCAAGGGCACGTCCGCCGGCAGTTCGAGCACTTTCTTTTCCGTTGGCGCATCGAAGTACATGACCTTGACCACACGCAAGTAATAGAAGCAGCCGGCCACGGCACAGACGATCGCCACGAGCGCCAGCCAGAGGAATCCGGCATCGATCGTCGCCTTGAGAACGAGCAGTTTGGCGAAGAATCCCCACAGCGGCGGTACGCCGGCAAGCGAGAACATCGTCAGCAGCATCACGAATGCGTACCACGGGCTGCGCTGATGGAGCCCCTTGAAATCGTCGATGTCATCCGCCTCGAAGCCGACGCGCGACAACAGCAGAATCATACCGAACGCCACTGCCGTCATCAGTGCATAGCAGATCGCATAGAACATTGCCGCCGCATAACCCGAGGGGGTGGCGTCAAGCAAGCCGAGCAGGAGAAAACCCATGTGCGAGATGGTCGAATACGCGAGCATGCGCTTGATGTTGGTTTGCGCGATGGCGACCACATTGCCGATGACAAGCGATAATGCCGCAAGAATGGCCAGCATCAGGCTCCAGTGCGGCGCGAGCGCGCCCAATCCACTGTCGAGCAAACGATACGCCATGCCGAATGCCGCAAGCTTGGGCGCCGTGCTGACGAAAATCGTGACGGCCGTGGGCGAGCCTTCGTAGACATCCGGAAGCCACATGTGAAACGGCACCGCCCCGAACTTGAAGGCAATGCCGACGACAACGAAAACCAGTCCGAACAACAGCAGGCTCGGATGCCCGCCGACACCCGTATCGGCCAGATGTATCCGGGCCAGATCGAGCGAGCCGGTCGCGCCGTAGATCATGGACAACCCGTAAAGAAGCAGACCCGAGGCAAGCGCGCCCAGCACGAAGTACTTCATCGCCGCTTCCGTCGACAAGGAAGAATCCCGATTCAGTGCGACCAGCGCATACGAGGACAACGTGAGCAACTCCAGGCCCACGTAGATCATCACCAGGCTGCCGGCAGAAACCAGCAGCATCATGCCCAACGTGGCGAACAGGACAAGTTCGTAGAACTCGCCCACATGCAGCCTGCGATCCTTCAGATAGGTTCTCGCATAGGCAAGAATGGCGGCCACGATCAGCAGCATGAATATCTTGAGAAGCCGCGCTACCGCATCGTGCACGAACATGCCGGAAAAACCGACCGCGTCGGCACCACGGTCGATGACGACAAGAAGCAGCGTGGCGGCCACGGCACCGAACGACACCCAGTGCGTCACGTCGCGCTGCGTCGGTTTGACGAGCAGGTCGACCACGATCACCGCGCAAATCGCAAACAACAGAAATGCTTCGGGCAGGATCAATTGAAGGTCTTGAATGCTGAAAGGCATGTGTATTTCTCTGTTATCCGGCCTTGACCACGAGCAACTGATCGACGACGTGCCTGATCGAGGCATCCATCAGGTGCGTCAATGGCTCAGGCCAAACGCCCAGAGCCAGAACGGCGGCGGCGAAAGCGAGCAGCACGATCGTTTCGCGCGCATTGATGTCCTGCAACTTGGCGACATGTTCGTTGGCGACGTCGCCCCAAATGATGCGCTTGACCAACCACAACGTGTAGGCCGCGCCAATGATCAAGGTAAATGCAGCTCCTGCAGCGACCCACGGACTCATCGCAAAACTCGCCACGATGACCATGAACTCGCCGACAAAACCGCTGGTACCCGGCAAGCCGCAATTCGCCATCGAAAACAGTACCCAGAATGCAGCGAACCAGGGCATCGTGTTCACCACCCCGCCGTAATCACGAATCATGCGGCTATGCACGCGGTCGTAAAGCACGCCTACGCACGAGAACATCGCGCCGGAAACGAATCCGTGCGAAATCATCTGCACCATGGCACCGGATACACCAAGGTAGGCGCTGTCCTTGTCGCCGCTGGTGCGGGCCAGAGCCAGCGAGAGGAAGATGCCGAGCGTGACGAAGCCCATGTGCGAAACCGACGAGTAGGCGATCAATTTTTTCATGTCCTCCTGCACGAGCGCGACATAGCCGACATAGATGATCGCGATCAACGACAGGGCGATGACCACCCATGCAAGCGCCTGACTGGCATCCGGCACGATCGGCAGCGAGAAACGCAGGAATCCGTAGCCGCCGATTTTCAGCATGATTGCGGCAAGGATCACCGAGCCGCCGGTCGGCGCCTCGACGTGCGCGTCCGGCAACCAGGTATGCACTGGCCACATCGGCACCTTGATCGCAAACCCCAACAGGAAGGCGAAGAACAGCCAGGTCTGCTCGCGCAGGGTCAGCGGCAAGGCGGCGAGTTGCGCCATGTCCCAGGTATGCACCTGCAGAAACAGATAGATCAGGCCGATCAACATGAAGATCGAGCCAAAGAATGTATACAAAAAGAATTTCAACGTCGCATAGACGCGACGCGGGCCACCCCAGACACCGATGATGATGAACATCGGAATGAGCATGCCCTCGAAGAGCACATAGAACAGCAGCGCATCCATGGCGCAGAACACGCCGATCATCAGGCCTTCGAGAACGAGAAAAGCCGCCAGGTACTGATTGACCTTGTCGCGCACCGAACTCCATGCGCCGATCACGACGAGCGGGGTGACGAACGTGGTCAAAACGATCAGTGCAACTGAAATGCCGTCGACGCCGAGGTGATAACTCGCGCCGATTGCCGCGATCCAGCGATGCTGTTCGATGAACTGCATCGTTCCCGCGTCCGCATCGTAGCCGACCAGCAGCGGGATGCTGACAAGGAAGGTTGCGACGGCCACGGCCAACGCCGCCCATCGCGCCTCACCACCACGATGCGTGCCCAAGGCGAGCACGGCGAAACCGCCGACGATCGGCAGCCAAATCAGGATGCTCAACAACGATTGCATCATTCCCGTATTCCCGTTTTCCGTTCTTGCCGCATCGTTCCCGCACTGCGCGGCTCCGGCATTTCAAACCTTCGCACCAGCAACTCGACTACCTCTGTGCGTACCTGCACACGCGGCACAAAAACTATTTTCCAACCACCCACCACAAGCCACCGAGCAGAAACACGAGGCCCAGAATCATCGCGAACGCATAGGTATACAAATAACCGGTTTGTATCCATCGCACCGTCGCCGCGATGCGGCCGACGCCGGCCGATGTGCCATCAATCAGCACATTGTCGATTACCCCGACATCGCCGCCCTTCCACAGGGCGCGGCCTAGCGCGATGCTGCCGCGCGCGAACACGGCCTGGTAAATTTCGTCGATCCAGTACTTGTTGACCAGTACGCTGTAGATCGGTTTCAGCGCAGCCTTGAACTTCGCCGTGATTGCGGGGTTGAACAGCCAAATGTAGGTGGCGACGACGAAACCGGCAAATGCGATCCAGAACGGCGGCTGGGCGAACCCGTGCAACACCATCGCCAATGGGCCATGGAACTCGCTGCTCAGTTCTTTCAATACATCGTTGCGCTCGGCCACGTGAATCGCGCCGCCAAACCAGTCGCCGAACACCATCGGCCCCACCGTCGACCAGCCGATCAACACCGACGGAATCGCCAACAGGATCAACGGCAACGTGATCACCCATGGCGATTCCTGTGGCGCGTGAGCGAGGTGACCCGACTCGTGGTGACCGTGATCGTCATGACCGTGGTGCATGTCGACGACGAAGCGCTCGGCGCCGTGGAAGGTTTTGTACAGCAAGCGGAAGCTGTACAGCGCGGTCACGAACACGCCAGCCATCACACAGAAGTACGCGTAACTGCCGACCCAGCCACGATGCGCCTCGCCAACGGCCTCGATGATCGCATCCTTGGAAAAGAAACCGGCGAATCCCGGCGCACCGGCGAGCGCGAGTGAGCCCAGCCACATCGTGATCCAGGTGATCGGCATGTACTTGCGCAGGCCGCCCATGTAGCGCATGTCCTGCTCGTGATGCATGGCAACGATGACTGAGCCTGCACCCAAGAACAACAGCGCCTTGAAAAAGGCGTGTGTCATCAGGTGATAAACGCCGCCGGCGTAGGCGGATACGCCGAGCGCGACGGTCATGTAGCCGAGCTGCGACAGAGTCGAATAGGCGACGACGCGCTTGATGTCGTTCTGCACGATGCCGATCAAGCCAGTAAACAACGCCGTCGTCGCGCCGAGGAACAGCACCACGGACAGCGCGGTTTCGCTCAACTCGAACAGCGGCGACATGCGTGCAACCATGAAAATACCGGCGGTGACCATCGTCGCCGCGTGAATCAGTGCGGAAATGGGGGTCGGGCCTTCCATCGAATCCGGCAGCCAGACATGCAGCGGAACCTGTGCCGATTTGCCCATCGCGCCGACGAACAAACACAGACAGATGACGGTTGCCGCAGACCACGGCGTGCCGCCGACGAGATCGAGCGTCTTGCCGACCAGCGAATCGCTGTGCGCGAACACGGTCGCGTAGTCGAAGGAATGGAAGAAATACAGCACCCCCGCGATGCCGAGCAGAAACCCGAAGTCGCCGACGCGATTGACGAGAAACGCCTTCATGTTGGCGAAGATCGCGCTGGGCCGCTTGAACCAGAAGCCGATCAACAGATACGAAACCAACCCCACCGCTTCCCAGCCGAAGAACAGCTGCAGGAAGTTGTTGCTCATCACCAGCATCAGCATCGAAAAGGTGAACAACGCAATGTAGGCGAAAAAGCGCTGATACCCCGGGTCTTCATCCATGTAGCCGATCGTGTAGATGTGCACCATCAACGACACGAAGGTAACGACAACCATCATCATCGCAGTGAGCTTGTCGACGAGGAAGCCGATATGTGCCGAGATGCCGCCAACCTGGAACCAGGTGTAGAGATTGGCGTTGTATGGTTCCGCTCCATCCCAGGCGAGTTGAAAGAGCACGTGGAACGACAACGCACAGGACAAGGCGACGCCGGCGATCGTGACCGTATGCGCGCCGATGCGGCCGACCTGATTGCGCAACAGCCCCGCGACCAATGCGCCGAACAGCGGCGCAAGCGCGATGACGAGCAAGACGGTGGGATTCAGTGACATGCCAGTCAACCCTTCATGCTGTCGATTTCGCCGACGTTGATCGTGGCGCGGTTGCGGAACAGGGCGACCAGAATCGCGAGGCCGATCGCCGACTCCGCTGCCGCCACGGTGAGAATGAAGAACACGAATACCTGCCCGTCCACATTGCCGAGAAACCGCGAAAACGCGACGAAGTTCGTATTGACCGCGAGCAGCATCAACTCGATCGACATCAACAACACGATGATGTTCTTGCGGTTGATGAAGATGCCGGCCACGGAAATGCAGAACAGAATCGTGCCGAGCACGATGTAATGCGACAGCGTGATCATGCCGTGGGCGCTCCCTTGTTGACGCTTTCCATCTTGACGATGCGAATGCGCTCGCTCGGCTTGACCGCAACCTGCCCGGATGGATTTTGCGATTTCACGCCGACGCGGTGGCGCAGGGTCAAGGTAACCGCCGCAATCAGTGCGACGGTCAAAATCACCGCGGCGACTTCGAACGGCAGCAGGAATCGACCGAACAAGGCCTTGCCAAGCCATGCCGTGTTCTCCCCCGCCGCAGGGTCGACCGGCAGGGCTTGCGCCGCCAACGACTTGACGCCGATGAGAGCAAGCATTTCAACCAACATCGCCGCAGCGACCAAGGCGCCGACGGGCAGGTAACGCACGAAACCTTCGCGCACCGATTCCGCTTTGATGTCGAGCATCATCACCACAAACAGGAACAACACCATGACGGCGCCGACGTAAACAAGCACGAGCGCAACCGCAAGAAACTCCGCCTGCAACAACAGCCACAATGCCGATGCGGTAAAGAAGGAAAGCACAAGCAACAACGCGGCATGCACGGAATTCTTTACCGTGATGACGCCGAGCGCGGCGACCGTCAGCACAGCGGCGAACATGTAGAACAGGATCAATTCAAAGCTCATGCTCACCTCACCGATACATCGCGTCTTGCGCGCGCGCGGCAGCAATTTGGGATTCGAAGCGATCGCCGATGGCGAGCAGCTTCGGTTTGTCGACGACATTCTCGCCGCGCTTCTCGAAGTGGTATTCGTGGATGTTGGTCTCGACGATCGAATCGACCGGACAGCTCTCCTCGCAGAAGCCGCAGTAGATGCACTTGAACAGGTCGATGTCGTAGCGCGTCGTGCGGCGCGTGCCGTCGGCGCGTTGCTCGGAGTCGATCGTGATCGCCAGCGCCGGGCACACGGCTTCGCACAGCTTGCAGGCAATGCAGCGCTCCTCGCCGTTCGGATAACGGCGCAGTGCGTGCAGGCCGCGGAAACGATTCGACTGCGGAATCTTCTCCATCGGGTAGCGCATCGTGTACTTCGGCTTGAACATGTACTTGCCGGTCAGCGCGAGGCCCTTGAGCAGCTCGAGCAGAAACAGGCTTCTGAAATAGCGAACGACAGCGGTCATCTTGATTACACCTTGCCCGGGCCGACGATGTTGAAGTACACAAGGCAGCCCGCGACGAGCACCCACACGATCGTGATCGGCACGAAGACTTTCCAGCCCAGACGCATGATCTGGTCGTAGCGGTAGCGCGGGAACGCGGCGCGGAACCAAAGGTAAAGGAAGGCAAAGCCGAAGGCTTTGACAAACAGCCACCACCAGCCCGGCGCGCCGAGAACGGGCACGGCCACCGGGAAGATCGAGTTCCAGCCGCCGAGGAACAGCACCGAGGCGAGAAACGAAATCAGGATCATGTTCGCGTATTCGGTGAGGAAGAACACCGCGAACGGCGCGCCCGAATACTCGACGTGGAAGCCGGCGACGATTTCCGACTCGCCCTCGGCGACGTCGAACGGCGCGCGATTGGTTTCCGCCACGCCGGAGATGAAGTAGATGATGAACAGCGGAAACAACGGCAGCCAGAACCCGTTGAAAATGCCCCAGTTGCCCGACTGCGCGCGCACGATGTCCGACAGATTCAAGCTGCCCGCGCAGATCAGCACGCCGACCAGCGCCATGCCCATCGCGATTTCATAGCTGACCACCTGCGCGGCCGAGCGCATCGCGCCGAGCATCGCGTACTTCGAATTCGACGACCAGCCGGCGAGGATGATGCCGTAGACGCCAAGCGAGGTCATCGCGAGCAGATAGAGCAGTCCCGCGTTGACGTCGGCGAGCACGGCCTTGTCGTCGAACGGCACCACCGCCCAGGCCGCGAACGCCGGCACGAGCGCGATCAGCGGCGCGACGACGAACAGGAATTTGCTCGCCGACTGCGGCATGAAGTATTCCTTCAGCAGCAGCTTGAACACGTCGGCGAAGGTCTGCGCGAGACCCGCCGGGCCGACACTGTTCGGCCCCATGCGCACATGCATCCAGCCGAGCACCTTGCGCTCCCACCAGACGTAGAGCGCGACCGAAAGAATCACCGGCACCGCGATCGCGAGGATGCAGAGCACCAGCCAGACGACGAGGCCGCCGACGCCGAACGTCGAGACGAGCGGATCGTGAACCCAGGAATGGAAGAAGTTGGAAAGCACGCCGTCAGGCCCTCGCTATCGTCAGTGCGCCGCCATTGCCCGGCAGCGCGCGCGTCTGTTTCCAGGTTTTTTCGATCCAGGCACCGCCGCGCGGCACCGCGCGCGTCACCACGACCGGCAGTTCCACCACGGCCGCACCGGCACTGACTTTCGCTCTGCCGCCGTTGCTCAAACCGAGCGCTAACGCGTCTTCGGGATGCAGGCCGAGTGAACACTCGCCCGTAAGCGGATGTGCCTGCAATGCGGGCGAGCGACGCAGCACGGCGTCGCTGCGATAAATCGGCACGGTCGCAATGCGCTCGAACGTCTTTACCCCCCCTCCCGCCGGGAGAGGG